>OFLQ01000169.1_pt1 | contig 27838 bp, 7 predicted proteins | sample 1540881 | NCBI WGS metagenome assembly OFLQ01 (sample SAMEA4413047, study PRJEB24355) | metagenome | biome: human; feature: gut; material: faeces | place: United Kingdom | collected 2010
CAGGCCTGTTCTATCTCTCAGGAGACCTTGCAACTATCATCCTACAATTAGTACAGGCCTGTTCTATTTCTTGGGAGGTCTTGCAACTGTCATTCTACATTTAGTACAGGCCTGTTCTATCTCTCAGGAGACCTTGCAACTATCATCCTACAATTAGTACAGGCCTGTTCTATTTCTTGGGAGACCTTACAACTGTCATTCTACATTTAGTACAGGCCTGTAGTTATTAATTAACACTATATAATACTATAATATGCTTATCTAACATCTTTATGTTTATATAACCCACTGATCTACCTTAATATCCTATCTGATATACTATTTACATTCTTTTATAAAACAAATGACGCCACCCACAAGGGTGGCGTCATTCGTATAAGGATTATTTGTGCCCTAGTTAGGGGTTCTAGGGTATATACGGCCCCTATATCAGCATATGAGGGGCCATATTGTTTCTTTTTAAAGATATACGGTCAGCAATCTTATTGTTGAATTGCTTTACGCAAATCAATTGTGTGAGGAGCGGAAGGTTCCACTGGCTCATTGATTGCTTTGCGAAGGTCTACTACGTGTTCTTCAGTAGCAGTAGGCTCTTCACTTGCTTTGTTTTTTACGGTTTCTTTAGCTGCGTACCAAATTGTTTCGTTCATCATGTGACGAAGGTCTTCGTTGTTCACATGTTCTTGATCTTGAGCCATGATATCCAAGATTGCGTCTTCCAAAGCACTTGCTTCATCGTTAGTCATAGGACCGCCGATTTCTTTTTGTCTTTGAACGACTGCATTGATTTGGTCTACCATGCCGCGTAATACGTTGAATCCGTAGCTATTTACGAAACCATCTTTTTCATTGTATTTTGGCATATCAAAGAATTCGTATTCATTTTTGTTACGGTTTTCGCCGTTCCAGTTGAATGCGACTTCAAAGCCATGAACACGTCCCAAGGAATGTGTGCGGAAGTAGTCCGCATAGTTATGTTTATCCTTAGAATGTAACCATTTACTTTCAGCCTTAGTCAATTGTTCATGATTGTCATGTTTAATCTTAGCTTTAGTATAGTTAACTTCTGCATTTTGCCATGCTTGTACAAATGTATGCAAAGCTTGTACAGTTTGTGGGCTAGCCACAGGAACGAGTACGACAGAGCCTGTAGTTGGTGTAGAAGCAGGGTTAGGCAAAATCAAATTATCATCATATGTTGGTGAGCCAGCAGCATATCCTGTAATGGATGCAGCGCTCATAAGTGCTGCTGCTGTGAAAGCAAGCATTGTAGATTTTTTCATATCTATTCCTCTTTTCATTGTCGAATATTAGCGATGGTAGGGGATTCAAGGAGAATCCCCATCCATGTGTATCTTATTACATACCTAATTTAGCCATCATAGCAGCCATTTGAGCTTTCAATTGGTCTACTTCGCTTTGTAAGCCTGCATTTTGAGCCTTAATTTGTTCATTTTCGGCTTTCAAATCAGATACTTCGCCTTTTAATCCGGCATTTTGTGCTTTCATAGAAGCCACTTCAGTTTGCATTGCATATGTAGAGCTGATAGGACCCTTACGGTAACGATCTGCTACAGCAGCTTCGCTATCGCGGTTGCCAACCTTCCAAGTTACACCAGCGTTAGCCATCATATGGCCATTGCCGCCAGCCCAGGACACGCCTGCATGGAACATTGTAGATTCGTTCTTGTAATGAGCTACGCCCAATGCCAATGCGGAGTTACCACGGTAGTTACCATAACCAGCCATGATTTGAGTTGGTTCCATAGGATCGTATTGAATAGGTTTCAATGCGGACAATGCAGCAGATTGTGCACCTACATGGCCGATTTCTTCACCTAATTTATCTACGCGTGGGTCAGCTGCAGGGTTAACATGTAAATCGTATTCATGTTTGTTAGGATCTGTGCTTAGATCTGTAACTCGTACAGTGCCATCAGTAGATTTAACAGTTGTTAAGGAATCGCGCAATTGGTTAACGTTTACGCCATCAGTACCATCGATACCAGGTGCAAGGTTAACGATGCGGTTACCAGTCATGCTGAGGTTACCACCATGAACTTCAAAAGCTGGAGTTACAGCAGTATCACGGTCGTATTTATTACCACCTGGGTTAGCATTGATACGAAGAGTTGCACCACCATTGCTGATAGAGTTGATTTCAGTCAAGTCATGAGCCAAGCTGTAAGTGATGGAGTTATCAATCTTATCGTCGCCATTAACATTTTTGCGTTCTACAACCATGTTGTCGCCAGCGATGTATTGAGTACCTTTGTCAACCTTCTTAACTTCTTTTAAGCCTTTAGCCACACCAGAACCTTCAGTACCAACGGAAGCATTTACTTTCGCGCCAGAAAGATCAGCATTTACAGTGTATGTTTTTTGACCAGTTGCATTATCAGTTGCTTCATCAACGGATACGTTTTGACCAGCTTTTACGATTGTACCAAGGCCAGTGATAACCTTTTTACCTTCGTTAGTAATGTTGGACAAGTCTTGACGAGCGATACCGGAAATAGTTGCTTTCACAGGGTTGCCGTGTTCGTCAACTAATTGTTTACCAGAGCCATCAACATAAGTCATTTCAACAGTGCCGTTTTGGCTAACTTCGTAGTTACCGTCTTTGATACGAGTATCGTTAGCTTTGGAGATACGTTTGATGTCGCCGATGTTAGCGCCATTGGAATCTACATCGCCACCAGATTTCACGTTGTGAATTTGTTGGCCACCCATATCAACATTGTTCTTAGTGATAGTAGGACCACCAGTGATAGTCAAACCATCGTTGTTAACTACTGTGTCACCAATTTTTACGGAACCGTTTGGAGTCAAGTCGATGTTGTTGTTCAATGCGAATTCTACTTTTGCACCATCAGCAGTGTTAGTTTGTTTAACAGTGAGGTTCTTACCACCAGAGAATTCTACAGTTTTACCATCAGTGATGTTTTTAGCTGTTTTATCGGAATCGTTAGTAGTATTACCAGTAGATTTAACATTGAAGCCGTTCATAGTACCAACGCCGTCAGCACTAATTGTCATCTTACCAGCTGCATCTGTAGAAACTTTGATGTGGTCGCCGCCTACAACATTAACTTTTCCGCCTACAGGTTTAACGTCTGTACCATTTGCTTGGATAGTCCAGATATCATCTAAGTTAGCTACTTGTTTAGTGCCGTTCTTAGTTGTGTACTCGATACGATCATTACCTGCATTGTAGTTAATAGTTGTATGAGATGTTGGGCTACCTAAGTGGATTGTGTTAGTTTGAACGCTGTTAAGCTCTTTCAAATCTTTATCCAATGCGAATTCGTAAGTTTGTTCTTCGCCGTTCACAGTTTGTTTTACGTTCAAGTTTTTACCTGCGCCGTAATTTACTGTGCTGCCAGGTTTAACGATTGTTGCAGTGGATGTACCTACTACATTACCTGTTGCATTAGCTTTCCAACCGGAGTTGTTGATTGTATCAACTACAGTTTTAACTGTTGCGATACCATCTTTGCCATCTACGCCTGGTTTGCCGTCTGTACCTTGTTTAATGTTACCAAGGTTAACGTCGTATTTAACTTGACCATTTGCATCAACGGAAGCAGTTGTGTAGTTACCATCAACGAAATTCAAGCCTTTAGACAATTTAACGGATTGAGTATTAGTGCCGTTAGCAGAGTATTTCAATTCTGCATCGCCAAGGTTAACGCCAGTCGCACTTACCTTGTAGATAGTTTGACCATTAGCACCTGTACGGGATGTTACTTTTACGTTGTCCCCTTCTTCAACTTCTGTTCTAGCAGAGTTCAATTGGTTAACGTTTACTGCATCAGTGCCGTTTACACCAGGAGCTACGTTAACGATTGTTTTATTACCAGCATTGATACCACCTTTAGTGATGGATGGACCACCAGAGATAGTCAAGCCACCATTGTTGATCATAGTATCGCCAATTGTTAAGGAACCTGCTGGAGTCAAGTTGATGTTTTGAGCTAATTGAACTTTCAACTTGCCATCTACGTTGTTCACGCCGATGTTGTTGTCAGTCAATTTACTGCTATCAGCACCACCAACAACGTCCATAGTTTCGTTCAATTTCTTAGCGATTACTTTGGATTTATCAGTGCCTTGCGCATCGTCGCCAGCATATTTCATGCCGTCATCCAATGTAGCCACTTCATGTGTAGTTTTGCTGTTATCTTCGTATACGATACGAGTGATACCATCTTTACCGTTTACACCTGGTTGGCCATCTTTAGCTTTCATAGTAAGACCGTCTTTGCCGTCCTTACCATTTAAGCCGATGGAGCCGTCTTTACCGTTGATGACAACGGAGGAACCATCTTTACCATTTACACCAATCTTACCGTCAACACCGTCTTTGCCATCTTTACCAACTTTGATGTCATCGGACAATGCATAGTTGTAAGTATGATCGCCAGTTACTTTATCAACGATTTGTTCAACAGTTAAGTTTTTACCAGCACCGAAGTTTACAGTTGTGCCAGGTTTAACGATTGTTGCAGTATGGTTATTGACTGTATTACCAGTAACATCACCTTTCCAGCCGGAGTTGTTGATTGTATCAACTACAGTTTTAACTGTTGCGATACCATCTTTACCATCTACGCCTGGTTTACCGTCAACGCCGTCTTTCACCTTACCGATGGTTACGTCGTATTTAACTTGACCATTTGCATCAACGGAAGCAGATGTGTAGTTACCGTCAACGAAGTTCAAGCCTTGAGACAATTTAACGGATTGAGTGTTAGTGCCGTTAGCAGAGTATTTCAATACTGCATCGCCAAGAGCTACGTCGTTCGCATTAACAGTGTAAATTGTATGACCATCATTACCGTAAGTTGTGTCTACAGTTACGTTATTACCAGCCTTAACTTCTGTTTTAGCTGTCTTCAATTGTTTTACGTTAACTGCATCAGTATCATTTACACCAGCATCTACGTTAACAATTGTTTTATTACCAGCATTGATACCAGTCTTAGTAATGGAAGGACCACCAGAAATAGTCAAACCATTGTTATTCACTACAGTATCGCCAATTGTTAAGGAACCAGATGGAGTCAAGTTCACTTCTTTGGACAATTGAACTTTCAATTTGCCATCTACGTTGTTCACGCCGATGTTGTTGTCAGTCAATTTGGACTTATCTGCACCACCAACAACGTCCATAGTTTCGTTCAATTTCTTAGCGATCACTTTGGATTTGTCAGCACCTTGTGCATCGTCGCCAGCATATTTCATGCCGTCATCCAATGTAGCCACTTCGTGTGTATTCTTGCTGTTATCTTCGTATACGATACGAGTGATACCATCTTTACCGTTTACACCAGGTTGACCGTCTTTTGCTTTCATAGTAAGACCGTCTTTGCCGTCCTTACCATTGAGGCCGATAGAACCGTCTTTACCATTGATCACAACGGAGGAACCATCTTTACCATTTACGCCGATTTTACCATCGATGCCATCTTTACCATCTTTACCAATCTTAATATCGTTGGACAATGCATATGTATATGTTTGTTCACCAGTTGCATTATCGATATGTTGAGCAATTGTCAAGTTATCGCCTGCTGCATAGGAAACAGTCTTGCCGTTGCCTACAGCTGTAACTGCATGGTTACCAACTACATTGCCTTTCGCATCAGTAGAGAAGGAATAACCGTCTTTGATTTGATCAGCCAAACCGGACAAGTCGATTTTTGCGATTGTACCAGCTTGGTTAGCACCGTTGCCATCGTTGTATTTCAATGTTACGGATTTGCTTGCTGTATCGTAAGCGTAAGATGTAGTTGTTTCACCTTGACGATTAGATGTAGTAGGAGCAATGTGCAAGTCGTTAGCTTTGGAAATTGTCTTAACGTCGCCGATGTTAGCACCATTTGTATCATCAGTGGAGTTGTTGTTTACGATACCAGATTTAAGGTTCGTAATGTTGTTGCCACCCATGTTCACATTGCCGCCGTCGAATTTGAATTCGTTGCCGCCGATTGTGAAAGTAGCAGGACCACCGTTTTTAATTGTGTTGATGTTGTTCAAGTCTTTAGCCAAACCGATGTTGATTTCGCTGTTACCATCAGCACCTTGCGTGATGCTTGTTTTGATGTTAGAGGAATCGTATTCGGAATCAGCTTTAGCACCTGTACCTTTTACAGTAACTTTGGAGCCAAGTTTATTTTTCTTTTCGCCACCGGAGTTAGCGTCGAAACGTAAACCATCATCCAATGTAGCTACTTCGTGTTTATTGTTGTCATGATCTTCGTAAACGATGCGAGTTACGCCGTCAGCGCCTTTTTCGCCTTTCATAGTAAGACCGTCTTTGCCGTCCTTACCATTTAAGCCGATGGAGCCGTCCTTACCGTTGATCACAACAGAGGAACCATCTTTACCGTTTACGCCGATTTTACCGTCAACGCCGTCTTTGCCATCTTTACCAATCTTGATATCGTTAGCCAAGTCGAATTCAACCTTAGCACCGTCATTGTTGCTAGTTTGTTTTACAGTCAAGTTCTTGCCTGCTGCCATTTCAACTGTTTTACCATCAGAGATAGTTTTTGGAGCTGTTTCAGAATCAGCAGTTGTATTGCCTGTGGATTTCACATTCCATACGGATTGTGCAGCACCAGGAGCCACGTGCAAGTCGTAAGTCACTTGGTTACCGTTTTCAGTTTTATTAACTGTTACGGAATTATCGTTAGATGTAACAACTGTACGAGCATCTTTTAATTGTTTTACGTTAACTGCATCAGTGTCGTTTACGCCAGCTTTCACATTAGTAATGTTCAAGTTACCAGCATTGATGCCAGTCTTAGTAACGGATGGGCCACCTGTAATTGTTAAACCACCATTGTTGAGAATTGTGTCACCAATTTTCAAGGAACCATTTGGAGTCAAATCGATGTTGTTGTTAAGATCATATTTAACTACGCCATCAGCAGCTACGGAAGCTGTTGTGTTGGAACCATTTGTGAAGTTCAAACCTTTATCCAATGTAACTGTTTGAGCATTTTGGCCATTCGCTTTGTATGTCAAAGGAATTTGAGTAGCTGCTTTGTTACCATCGAATGTTACTGTATAAGTTGTATTATGGTTTGTTTCATCTTGTACAGGTGTCACAGTGATAGGGTTGTTAGTTGTATTTGTAGTATTTACAGTTACCGCTTCACGAGCTGCATCTTTAACAGCATTACGGGATACATTCACTTCGTATTTAGCGTTTGCATCGCCAGTTTGTTTACCGTCAGCTACAGTGATGTCAGCGATGTTAGTGTCGCCAGCAGCAGCAGATTTTTTAACTACACTTTCAACAGCAGCTTTGTCGCCTGTAGGCAAGTTGCTCAAGTCGATCTTAGCTGTTTTGTTCACTGCATTATCATTGCCATCAACATATTCCAATGTAACTGTTTTATCAGCGTTCACTGTGTATGTTTTGTCTTTGACATGAATATCATTAGCTTTTGAGATATTCTTAACGTCGCCGATATTAGCAGCATTTGTGTTATCTGTATCATTGTTATTTACAATGCCAGATTTAAGGTTAGTAATGTTGTTACCACCGATGCTTACGTTGCCACCATTGAATGCAAAGTTATCGCCACCAATTGTGAAAGTAGCATTGCCACCGTTCTTAATTGTGTTGATGTTTTTCAAGTCTTTGTTCAATTGAACTTCTAAAGTATCTGTACCATCAGCTTTTACGTTGATGTTACCAGCTGCGCTCTTGAATGTAGCAGATGTATTTTTATCTACGCCTTCGCCTTGTACTTTTACTAAGCTGTTCAATTTTTGTTTGTTCACTGTATCAGTATTGTTACCAGTGAAGTTCAAACCATCATCTAACGTAGCAACTTCATGTTTATCATGGTTGTTATCTTCATAAACGATGCGAGTGATGCCATCTTTGCCGTTTAAGCCAGGTTGGCCTTTTTCGCCCTTCATAGTAAGACCGTCTTTGCCGTCCTTACCATTTAAGCCGATGGAGCCGTCTTTGCCGTTGATCACAACGGAAGAACCATCTTTACCGTTTACACCGATTTTACCGTCAACGCCGTCTTTGCCGTCGTTACCAATCTTGATATCGTTAGCCAAGTCGAATTCAATCTTAGCACCGTCGTTGTTGCTAGTTTGTTTTACAGTCAAGTTCTTGCCTGCTGCCATTTCAACTGTTTTACCATCAGAGATAGTTTTGGCAGCTGTTTCAGAATCAGCAGTTGTGTTACCTGTGGATTTCACATTCCATACAGATTGTGCAGCACCAGGAGCCACGTGCAAGTCGTAAGTCACTTGGTTACCGTTTTCAGTTTTGTTAACTGTTACGGAGTTATCGTTAGATGTAACAACTGTACGAGCATCTTTCAATTGTTTTACGTTAACTGCATCAGTGTCGTTTACGCCAGCTTTCACATTAGTAATGTTCAAGTTACCAGCGTTGATGCCAGTCTTAGTAACGGATGGGCCGCCTGTAATTGTTAAACCACCATTGTTGAGAATTGTGTCACCAATTTTCAAGGAACCATTTGGTGTTAAATCAACATCATTGGACAATGCATATGTGTAAGTATGTTCACCAGTTGCATTATCAATATTTTGAGCAACAGTTAAGTTTTTACCTGCTGCATAAGAAACAGTTTTACCATTTGCTACAGGTGTAACAGCATGGTTACCAACTACATTACCTTTAGCGTCAGTAGAGAAGGAATAACCGTCTTTGATTTGATCAGCCAAACCGGATAAGTCAATTTTTGCTACCGTACCAGCTTGAGTTGCACCATTACCATCGTTATATTTCAATGTAACAGATTTACTTGCTGCATCGTAAGCGTAAGATGTAGTTGTTTCACCTTGACGATTAGATGTTGTAGGTGCAATGTGTAAATCGTTTTCTTTAGAAATACGTTTTACGTCGCCAATATTAGCTGCGTTATTGATAACATCGCCACCAGATTTAAGGTTAGTGATGTTTTGGTCACCCATGTTGATAGGGCCATTTGTGATGTTAATGGAGTTAGGACCAAATTCCATTTTTGGACCATTTGTAGTATTGGAAATGGAATTAATGTTAACTAAATCTTTATTCACATCGTATTTAACAACGCCTTCAGCATCTACAGAAGCTGTTGTGTTTCTGCCGTTTGTGAAGTTCAAACCTTTATCCAATGTAACTGTTTGAGCATTTTGGCCATTCGCTTTGTATGTCAAAGGAATTTGAGTAGCTGCTTTGTTACCATCGAATGTTACTGTGTAAGTTGTGTTATGGTTTGTTTCATCTTGAACAGGTGTAACAGTGATAGGGTTGCTAGTTGTGTTTGTAGTATTTACAGTTACCGCTTCACGAGCTGCGTCTTTTACGTCGTTACGGGATACGTTTACTTCGTAAGTTGCACCAGCGTCGCCATATTGGTCACCTGCTTGAGGAGTAACCTTAGCAATGTTTTTATCTGTAGAACTACTGGAATCAGCTTTTGCTTTCACCTTTTCAGTAGAAGCAGCTGTAGGTGTTACATTATCAACGTCTACTGTGTAGATTGTTTTCTTACCACCGTCAACAGTATTTTCTGTTACAGAAGTAACCTTCGCAGCATTTTTACCACGAACCTCTACAGTATTGTTCAATTTACCTTTAGCTTCATCGGACAAGTCAACAGCTACGTTGCTGCCAGATGCAGTTGTTTTGATGTATTGGCCATTGTTAGCACCAATTACGCCAAAGCTCAAGCCACCAGCTTGGTTCAATTTTTGAAGATCAGTAGCGCCTGTGTTACCAGTCAAGCCAACTGTGTTATTGAAACCGTTATTAACGATGCTTAATTGTTCTTCAGTAGCGGCGCGACCTTTTTTAGCGAAATCAGGAGCATCCAACGTTACGTTAGTTAAACCAGTGATGTCACCAACTTTAGCATTCAAGTTAATGTTATGATCACCTGCTACGTTAACAGTTTGGTTACCACCGAATACAACCTTGCCATCGCCAGCTTTGTTTGTGATGGATGTAATGTCGTTTAAATCACCTTCAACGTCTACTTTGAAAGTTTTAACGCCATTGATTTCACGGTTGCTCACCTTTGTATTCTTACCATTTTCCATATCGATGGATTTTTTAGCAAGATTTTGGATGACTGTTTCGCCACCCTTGTTGATATTGGAAAGATCTTGTTTAGCAATACCTGTGATAACAGCTGTTTCGTTAGGAACGTCATTATTATTGCCATCAAGGTAAGTCATTGTTACTTTGCCGTTGTTATCAACTGCGTATTCACCAGGTTTGATGTGACGTTCATCAGCACGAACCTTTTTCAATTGGCTAACATTAACTGCGTCATTATCATTTACGCCAGCTTTCACATTAGTGATATTCAAATCACCAGCGTTGATGCCAGTCTTTGTAATGGAAGGACCATTATTGATAGTCAAACCATTGTCAGTGATGTTAGTATCGCCAATTTTCAAGGAACCATCTGGAGTGAGGTCCACATTTTTATTCAAGGAGAATTCAACAGCCGCATTACCATTGTTATTAGTTTGTTTAATGGTCATGTTTTTGCCGGCTTGCATTTCCACAGTTTTGCCGTCACGGATTTCTTGAACACCAGCAGAACCTTGTGCAACTTTACCTTCTGTAGCAGAAGATTTTACGTTGAATGAGCTCATGTCGCCAGTTTTCAAACCGCTCAAGTCGATAACAGCTTTAGGACCAGTTACAGTATTACCATTACCATCTTGGTATGTTAATGTAACCTTTTTGTTAGCATCTACAGTGTATTCAGCTACGTTATTATTGGTACCTGCTGTAGGTGCAATGTGTAAATCGTTAGCTTTGGAGATACGAGTAACGTCACCAATGTTAGCAGCGTTATTGATTACATCACCACCAGATTTAAGGTTAGTAATGTTATTACCGCCAAGATCCAAGTTACCACCAGTGATGCTGATGTTGTTTGGACCAAAGTTCATTGTTGTACCACCATTGTTAGTGATGGATGTAATTTCTTTTAAATCCTTGTCCAAGGAATATGTATATGTTTGTTCGCCTGCAGATTGGTTGATATCTTGTTTTACTGTTAAGTTTTTACCAGCTGCATAGGTAACAGTTTGACCGCTTTCAACCTTAGTAGGTGTAGCAGTACCATCTAATTTACCACCATTAGCCTTAGCATTTGTTAAGAAATCGTATTTTGCAGCAGCGTCTGCAGCGTTGATTGTGTATGTAGTACGACCATTAACTGTTTTTTCATCAACAGTAACGTTTTTACCAGCTTTCACCATGCCTTTGTCATCAAATGTCAAAGTCAATCTGGAGTCTTTAGTATTTTCATCAGCAACAGCTGCAGATACACGGCCTTCACCACGAACATTCAATTTACCGCCGTCAGCCAAGAAGTCGCTAGAACCAGTATTGCCAGTCAATGCAACGCCAACGTTTTTCAATTGAGCTACGTTAACAGCATCTGTATCAGCAGTACCAGCAGCAAGGCCTGTCAATTGACGAGTCAATGTACTACCATTACCGATGGATACAGCAGCAGTAGTAGCTGTGCGAACATTGTTAGCTAAGTTTGTGTAATGACGTGTATGGTCATCGGAAGGATTGTAACCTGTAACGCCTTTATCTGTTGTTGTAACAGAGCTAGAGCCTAGTGCTACACCATTGGCAATGTTAGCTTCTGCTGCATTACCTAATGCAGTAGCAGCTTCTGCATTCGCTTTAGTTGTGCGACCTAATGCAACGCCATATTTACCACCTGCACGAGAGCCAGCACCTTCAGCGATGGCAGCTTCTCCAGTAGCTTGAGATTGCATGCCGATAGCGATGGAGTTTACACCGGATGCAATTACTTTAGGAGAACCTTTACCACTTTGACCAATAGCAATAGAATTGTCACCAGAAGCCTCTGCACGAGCACCGACTACAGTAGAGCCAGAACCAGATGCAGTTGTTTCACGACCGATAGCAATCGTATCTAGGTGAGTTGCAACGTTGTCACGACCGATAGCGATTTGAGAGTTTTCATCTCTAGTATTCGCAGCATTTCGACCATCATTAGAAGAATCAGTCAAGTTATTTTTACCAATGGAGATCCCACCCATTGTTTTTGCATTATTAAATTGACCCAAAGTTACAGTATCTGCTACATGGGATGTATTTTCAGAACCAATAGCAACGGAGTTTTGACCATTTGCATTATTGTTGTAACCAGCAGCAAAGGAACCTGCACCAGTAGCATTAGTATATACACCCATAGCGGATGCACTTGTACCAGTTGCACTGGAGTAATTACCTACTACAGTAGAATATTCACCTGCAGGTTTTGGTGTTGTTTGCCAAGAGCCTTTAGTGTAATTAACATTATTGTAGGTACCAATAGCAATAGCAGCCTTAGCATCGGCATTATTTACATTACCAAGAGCAACAGAAGCTTTACCAGAAGCAGTATTACCGGCACCAACGGCTGTTGCCGCACCACCTGTAGCTTTATTTTCATTACCTACAGCTGTAGAAGCGTTATTTGTGGATGTATTTTTAGCACCAATTGCTACTTTTCCATCATGGCCAGCTACGTTATCAGTAGTATTTTGATAGCCTACAACGATAGAGTTTTGACCAACATTATAGTTTTGACCATTGCTCTTTGGACTTGTATCTGCCCAGATATTAACATGGCTATTGCCAGTATCTACTCCAGCCATTGCTTGTTGAGGAGCAATGCCGCCCATAGCGCCAGCTACAGCTAAACCAGCCAATACGCTAGCTAGGACTTTCTTTTTGCCGCTATTATTTTTCGCAATTTCAGGAACTACAACGTAGCATTCCTTAGATTTGCTCCAAACGACTTTAAAGACCTTATTCATAAAACCTTTGAACCCCTTTCTCATAAGTACATGAAAAATGTAACTTTTACACTTTAGTTCACTTCATGAAGAGTGGTTTTTCTCTCATTCACACACACTTCATATAGGATAACTTAATAATATCAATTTATTAATTAATTGTAAATACTTTTACGCCTATTTATTTAATGAAATTTTATATTTTAGATGAAAATAAACTGAAATTTATATGTATGTGTAAAAACAGTCACATTTATCAAAAAGTACGCTATAACTATGTTTATAGCGTACTCAACGACATTTTCTTCATATACTTTTCATATAAGTCATAGTTCTTTTTAGTTTATAAATATGTTAAATAATATAAAGTTAGTCAAAATAAGGCCTCTAATCAACATCACTATTCTATAAATTTCATAAATCGAAATTACACGATAAATCAGCAAAACACTGTATTTATAAGACATTCATCAATTCAATACATTAAATTGTATGATACTAAATTTTATGGTTTGTTAATATATATCTATTAATATATGCTAGTATTTCAAATAAAACTACACACAAAATGAACCTATGGATCTACTAATAACCATATTCTATGCACCAAAAAACGCCCACACTATGGGACGGTACTTTCAAAATTGCGTTCAATTCAAAAGTCCGTTCTCACAGTGTGAGCGTTTTTATTATGGCCCCTATAGAAGAAAGGGGGTGGGATTAGAGAGCCTATAAGGGCCATATGGATTTATAATTTAGTGTTCAGCCAGATTATTTGCCTATAGCATCACGTAAGTTTACTTTACGGGATTGAGGTTGATCTACAGGCGGATTAGCCATTGCTGCGCGAAGGTCTACTTCGTGGTCATCACCAGCTTGAGGTTCTTCGCTAGCTTTGTTTTTCACCGTTTGTTTTGCGGCGTACCAAATTGTTTCGTTCATGTAGTGACGAAGTTCGTCATTGTTTACATGTTCTTGATCATGAGCCATGATGTCCAAAATGGAGTCTTCCAACGCTTGTGCTTCTTCGTCAGTCATAGGACCACCGATTTTCTTTTGCTCTTGGATAACTGCATTGATTTGGTCTACCATGCCACGAAGTACATTGTACCCATAGCTATTAGTGAAACCATCTTGCTCATTGTATTTTGGCATATCAAAGTATTCGTATTCATTTTTGTTACGGTTTTCGCCGTTCCAGTTCATGAACACTTCTTGACCATGCACACGACCGATGGAATGTGTGCGGAAATAGTCAGCATAGTTATGCTTGTCATAAGAATGCAACCAAACCTTTTCAGATTTCGTCAATTGTTTATGATCATCGTATTTAACCTTAGCTTTTGCAATGTTGATTTCTGCATTTTGCCAAGCTTTCACATAATCATGAACAGCTGCCACCGTTTGTGGACTCGCTACCGGAACGAGTACAACAGAACCGAGTTGTGGCGTCATTACAGGGTTTTTAACAATTAATACATCATCATATGTAGGTGCGCTGGCTGCGTGACCAGTAAGGGATGCAGCGCTCATTAATACTGCTGCTGTGAAAGCAAGCATTGTAGATTTTTTCATATCTATTCCTCTTTTCTTAGTCGAACCAAAAGGGACGAGAGGGTTCTCGGTATCGAGTTCCCTCTTCCCGTTATCTGTGAAAGTTTAATCTATCAAATTATAAACCTAATTTTGCCATCATTGCAGCAATTTGAGCTTTCATTTGTTCATTTTCTGCTTTCAAGTCAGATACTTCGCCTTTTAATCCGGCATTTTGAGCTTTCATAGCTGCCATTTCTTGTTGCATTGCATACGCGGAACTGATAGGGCCTTTGCGATAACGATCTGCTACAGCAGCTTCGCTATCACGGTTACCAACTTTCCAAGTTACACCAGCGTTTGCCATCATGTGGCTAGAACCACCAGCCCAGGATACACCACCATGGATTAATGTAGATTCATTTTTGTAATGAGCTACGCCAAGAGCCACTGCGGAGTTACCACGGTAGTTACCATAACCAGCCATGATTTGAGTTGGTTCTAATGGATCGTATTGGATAGGTTTCAATGCGGAGAGAGCTGCGCCTTGAGCACCTACACGACCGATTTCTTCGCCAAGCATATCTACACGAGGGTCAGCTGCAGGAGCACCTGGAGTACCTGTTACTGCCAAGTCGTAAACCGGAGCACCATCAGCATCTGTAGTTTTAGTTACTACAACAGAGTGGTTGTTAGATGTTACCTTAGTCAATTGACCAACACGTGCCGCATCAGTTGGATCTGTACCTTTACCAATGTTAGTAATTTTATTACCACCCATGTTAAGGTTACCACCATCAATATTTACAGTGCTATTGGCACCCGCATTATTAAAGGAGATACGTGGGCCATTACCAGTTGTAGAACCAGAAATAGAAGAGATATTTTGAAGGTTAGGATTTACATCATAGAATACTTGACCATTTGGTGCAATACGTGCAGTAGTATTAGTACCATTTTTAAAATCTAAACCTTTATCTAATGTTACAGTTTGAGTACCATTACCATTAGCTTTATAAGTCAATGGAATAGACTTAGCTGCTTCAGCACCATCGAAACCAACTTTATAAGTTGTTTCATGAGCTACAGATGTATCTGGAGTTACTGTGATAGCAGGGCTTACAGAAGTTACTTTAACAGCTTCTTTAGCTGCATCTTTAACTGCATTTTTAGATACAGACACTTCATATGTTGCACCAGCTGTACCGAATGTATCGCCAGCTTTTGGAGCCACTGTAGCAATATTTGTATCACCAGCAGCTGCAGTACCAGCTTGTACTTTTTCGATAGCTTTATTCTTAGCCTCAGTAAGAACTTGCTTCAATTGTTCTTCAGTCGCTGCACGACCTTTAGTTGCAAATGTAGGATCAGTAAGATTTACATTTGTTAAACCAGTGATGTCACCAGTATGACCGTCGATTTTAACCTTGTGAGTATCACCAATTTCTACAACAGGCTTCAAGGATACTTTGTAATTAGTATGACCATCTGTTGCTGAATTATCAGTCTCAACCTGAACGTTAGTATCGCCAGCTTCTACTGTTGTTTTCGCTGCATCAGTGTATTTCTTCAATTGGGAACCATTAACTGCATCTTTAGATGTTGCATTTACATCACCATCAGCTACGTTAGTGATTTTCTTATTACCTGCATCTACACCAGTCTTAGTAATGGAAGGACCATTAGCAATTGTTACACCATCTTTATTAATAGTAGTATCGCCAGTTTTCAAGGAACCATTCGTACCAAGATCAACCGCTTCTTTCAATGCATATTCGATATGAGTACCATTAGCATCACTTGTTTGTTTAACAGTTAAATTGCTACCAGCATTGAAGTCTACTTTTTTACCATCAGTAATAGTTTTAGATGTAGCACCATTGTTGGCAGTTACATCAAAACCATTCATTGTGCCAAGACCAGTACCGCTGATTTCAAGGTTACCAGCTGCATTTTTAGCTACAGTAATGCCATCTTTACCAACAACATTAACTTTGCCATTCGTAGCAGGAACATCTATACCATTAGCTTGGATAGTCCACAATTGATCTGTAGTAGCTACAGTTTTTGTAGTACCACCTTTTGTAGTGAATTCAATGTTATCGCCATTGCTCTTAATAGTGTTATCACCAAGTTGGATACTATTTAAACCTTTAAGGTTTTTATTCAAACGAATGGTCAATGTATCAGTACCATCAGCAGTAACTGCGATATTACCAGATGCAGATTGGAATGCAGCTTCATCAGCAGCAGTTACACCTTCACCTTGTACTTTTACTAAAGAACCAAGTTTATGTTTATTTTCAGTAGCAGTATTGTTACCAGTGAATTTCAAGCCATCGTCCATAGTTGCTACTTCGTGAGTAACTTCTTTAGTTGTGCCAGGGTTAGCTGGATCAGGTACTTTTTCAGTGTAAACAATACGAGTTACACCATCTTTACCATCGATGCCTACGCCATTAGCACCATCTTTACCTTTAATGGAGATACCATTAGCACCGTTTGTACCATTGAGACCGATGGAACCATCTTTACCATTCATAACAACAGCGGAGCCATCTGCACCTTTAGCACCAACAGAACCATCTTTACCATTAGCACCATCTTTACCAACAGTGATGTTATCAGATAAGGAGAATTCAACAGTAGCATTACCATTAGTAGTATCGTTAGTTTGGGTTACTACTAAGTTTTTACCGGATTGGAATTCTACAGTTTTGCCATTAACAATATTTTGAGCATTTGCATCATGAGTAGCACCAACAGCACCACCATCTGTAGTGTTAGCAGAGGATTTAACATTCCAAGTAGAAGCTGTAGCACCACCTGTGGACAAGCCAGACAAATCGATAACTGCTTCTTTACCAGATACTAAAGCACCATTACCATCTGTATATGTTAATTTAACTTTTTTATTAGTATCAGGTGTATATGTACCAGGAGTGATATGCAATTCAGTATCTTTCAACTGTTTCACGTTAACTGCATCAGTATCTGCAGTGCCAGGAGCCAAGTTCACAATTTTATTATTTGTTGTGCCATCGCCCATGGACAAGTTGCCACCAGTAATAGTTACAGCTGGAACAGTTGCACTAGGTGTATCATTCAACGTAATGGAAGAACCACCATTAGAGATCTTATTGATACCTTTTAAGTTTTTATCGAGTTTTACGTCGATTGTAGTATCATCACCAGTTTGAGAGATGAAAGTCTTAATATTCGTACCGCTATAATCAGCATCTGCACTAGTGCCAGCACCTTGTACTTTCACAGTGGAGCCCAATTTATTAGTTTTTACACCACCAACATTAGCGTCAAATTTCAAGCCTTTATCAATTAAACCGTCTTTAGTGTTTTTCAAATCAGTTACGTTAACAGCTGCATTTTTTGTATTATTATCACCAGCTGCAGCATCTAATTTATCTAAATATGTAGGAGATGTTACACCAGGTGTTGCATGGTTATTGATAGCAGAGCCAACGTTGTTAACGATCATGTTGCCACCAGTTGTAGCACCAGTACCATCTTCGAAGGATGCGATTACAGGACCATTATATACAGTACCATTTTCTTCTTTGAAAGTACCATCTGGTTGTTTAACCAATTTAGTACCATCTGGTTTTGTATAAACAGCAGGCGTAGAAGCGTTTACTGTATAAGTAGTATGACCATCTGTCGTACTAGTTTCAGATGTAACAACTACATTCTTACCAGCTTTTACTTCTGTTTTAGCTGCTTTCAATTGTTTGTAGTTGACAGCATCACTATCATCTGTACCAGGAGCTACATTCACAATCTTATTGTTATGTGTGCCATCACCCATGGACAAGTTACCACCAGAGATTGTTACTGCAGGTGTATTAGTAGCACCACCAGGAGCATCATTCAATGTGATTGTTGTATTGCCATTTTTAACAGTATTAATGCCATTAAGATTTTTAGACAATTGAACGAGTAATTTACCATTACCATCGTTGTTTACACCGATGTTATTCGTAGTTAAATCAGATTTGGTAGCGCCACCAATAATATCTACAACATTATTCAGATGTTTTTTAATAACATTAGCATTTGTTGCTTGGTTTGCTTGACCATCATCACCAGCGAATTTCATGCCGTCATCATGTGTAGCCACTTCATGTTCCACATTATTTTTATCTGTGTAAACGATACGAGTCAAATTAGTACCAGGAGCACCATCAACACCAGGAACACCATCTTTTACTTTCAATGTTGCACTAGCACCAGGAGTACCAGGAGTGCCTGGAGCACCCGTTAGGCCGATAGAACCGTCTTTACCATTGATAACTACGGATGCACCGTCTTTGCCATTTACGCCAATTTTGCCGTCAACACCATTAGTACCATCTTTACCAACTGTGATTTCATCGGATAGAGCAAATTCAACTTTTGCACCATTAGTATCGCTAGTTTGTTTAACAGTTAAGTTTTTACCAGCGATCATTTCTACAGAATTTGTATTAGCAATAGTTTTAGCGTTTACTTCATGGCCTGTTGCAGTTGCACCACCATTAGCAGTGTCTGCAGAGGATTTAATATCCCAAGTAGAAGCTGTTGTACCACCAGTATTCAAAGCAGAGAAGTCGATAACTGCTTTAGTATCAGTGACTGCATTGCCATTACCATCATTGTATGTCAATGTAACAGTTTTACTAGCTGCATCATATTTGTATACATTTGCAGTACCCCCAGCATTAGCTGTACCACCTTTAGTTTCAGTAGAGCCAGTTGCCACTGTTGTAGGTGCAATATGACGTTCATTTGCTTTCAAAGTATCATGAACGGATTTCAATTGGTCTTCTGTAGCTGCTTGGCCAGATGTGATGTTTGTTGGGTCAAATGTTAAGTTTTGTAAACCACCAATCTTACCTGTGCTTGCATTTAGAGTAATACTATGATCACCATCTACAGTTACAGTTTTATTTGGACCAAAGGAAATTTTACCGTTGTTTGTACCACCATTTGTAATGGAAGAAATCCCTGTTAAATCACCTTCAACATCTACTTTATATGTATCTACACCATTCACATCACGTTTAGATGCTTTTGTATTTTTACCATCTTCCATATTGATAGCGGATTTAGCTAAATTTTTAATCTTAGTTTCGCCAGCAGTAGAGATATTAGAAAGATTTTGGTTAGTAATACCAGTAATTTTAGTTGTTTCGGTTAAATCTTTGCTATTACCATCAACATATTTTAATGTTACGGAGCCATCAGTAGCAACAGCATAAGTATCAGGCTTAATATGTTTTTCATCGCCAAGATTTGCAACTTTATTTGTTACAGTAGCGCCAGGTGTAGCACCAGTAGTTGTATCTGGAGATGTAATTGTAATATGATCACCATCAGTCTTAATTGTACTACCACCAATTTCTACTGAAGTTAAATCTTTAAGATCTTTATTCAAAGAATAAGTGTATGTATGTTCACCAGTCAAATCTTGTTTAACTGTTAAGTTTTTACCAGCCGCAAAGTTTACTTGATCACCAGGTTTTACAACAGTCGCTGTAGAGCTACCATCAAGTGTACCACCATTTGCTTTTGCATTTGCTTTCCAACCGGAGTTATTAATTGTATCTACAACAGTTTTAACAGTAGCAATACCATCTTTACCAGCTGCACCCGCTTGTCCTGGAACACCAGGTTTACCATCAGTTACTGTTGGAGCTGTACCAAGGTTAACATCAAATGTTACTTTACCATCAGCACCAACGCTAGCAGTTGTATAATCACCACCTGTGAAATTCAAACCTTTATCAAGTTTAACGGTTTGATCAGCAGTTGTAGTAGTACCATTAGTTGCTTTATAAGTTAATGGAATTTGTTTTGCAGCTTTATTGCCATCGAATGTAACTGCATATGTTGTATTGTGGTTAGTATTATCTGGTACCGCTGTTACAGAGATAGGGTTATTTGTATCTGCTGTATAAGTACCACCAGTTGTTGTACCACCGTTATTTACTGTTACAGCTTCACGAGCTGCGTCTTTAACAGCATTACGGGATACGGATACTTCATACGTTGCACCAGCACCACCGAATGTATCGCCAGTTTGTGGATTTACTTCTGCAATATTCGTATCATTAGTACCATTGGCTGCTTTTTTAACTTTCTCAGTAGATGCAGTACCACCTGTTGCCAAGCCAGATAAGTCGATAACAGCTTCTTTACCATTAACTACAGTATTATTACCATCTGTATACGTTAATTTAACTTTTTTATTGGCATCAGGTGTATACGTACCAGGCGTGATATGTAATTCAGTATCTTTCAACTGTTTTACATTAACTGCATCATTATCTGCTGTACCAGGAGCAAGATTTGTGATCTTATTAGTCCCCATATCTAAGGAACCACCAGTAATATTGATGGAATTACCACCAAATGTCATTTTAGGACCAGTTGTAGTATTAGCAATAGATGTAATACCTGTTAAAACTGGATTTAAGGAGTATTTATATTCTTGATCACCAGTAGTATTATTAATAGTTTGTTTTACTTTTAAATTATCGCCTGCACTGTAAGTAACTTGAGTACCAGGTTTAACGTTACCCACAGCTGGAGTACCATCTGTATTACCGCCAGCAGTCGCTTTCCAGTAGGAGTTATTAATAGCTTGTACTACGTTTTGTGTTGTAGCTACGCCATTGTTAGTAGGTTCTTTCGCCTTACCATTGTCTTTAGCGATATCATCACCTTTAGTAAGTTTCACTGTAATACCAGATGTATCAGCAGTTGTAGAAAGTAAACCGTCACCTTTAATATTCAATGTACCATTATCTAATAACACATCGCTATTGCCACTATTACCAGCATATTTTAAGTTAACGCTTCTTAATTGAGCTACGTTAACAGCGTCAGTATTTTCTTTACCTGCTGCAAGACCTGTGATTTGACGAGTAGCTGTATCACCATTACCAACAGCAACCGCACCAAGAGTAGATGTTTGCGCTGCACCAGTTAAACCACCATATGTCTTAGTACGAGAATCAGCTGGATTGAAACCTTGTACACCTGCAGCTGCAGTCGTCGCAGAGTTAGAGCCAATAGCTACACCATCAGCAATATCAGCTTTGCTACCTTCACCAATTGCAACAGTAGCTTTACCATCAGTTGCAGCTTGGTAACCAATTGCAACGTTGTGTTCACCAGATGCAGTAGAACGAATACCAGCCGCAAAAGATTCGTTACCAGATACTGTATTGGAACGACCAAATGCAGCAGATGTACGACCAGTTACTGTATTAGATAGACCAACTGCAGTACCTTCATAACCAGCTTTGTTATTTGTACCAATAGCTGTAGCACCATCAGCTGTTGCTTGAGATAAATGACCTACAGCAGTTGCATTACCGCCAGAAGCAACTGTTTGATTACCAATTGCTGTTGTATTAGTATTAGATGCATTCGCTTGATTACCAACAGCAGTTGCATTCGTATTTGTTGCTTGTGCAGTATCACCAAATGCAGCAGCACTTTGACCACTTGCTTTAGAGTTTTTACCAACAGCAGAGGCATTTAGTCCAGAGGCTGCAGAGTTATTACCAACAGCAATAGAATCGTTTTTAGTAGCATTTGCTAAATTACCAACAGAAATCGCTCTTTCTGCTTCCGCTTTAGATTTATAACCAACAGCTATAGCTCTTTCAGCAGTTGCTTCTGCAGAGGATCCTAAAGATGTTGCATAATTCCCAGAAGATTTTGATAACGTACCAATAGCGATAGCACGATATGCACCAGCTGATGTTTCAGCTTCACGGCCAATAGCTTGAGAATCTTCAGCATAGCCTCTTGCACCAGAACCAATAGCTGTTGCATAGTTTGCAGTAGCCTTAGTTTGGAAACCCAAAGCAGCCGCATATTCACCACTTGACTTAGAACCAGAACCAACAGCTGTACTATCTTTGGCGGTTGCTTCTGTTTCGTTACCAATAGCAATAGATGCTTCTTCACCATCTGTTTTAGCTTGACGCCCCAAAGCGATAGCTGCTTTGCCATTAGCATGGGTTTGGTCACCAATTGCGATAGAGAAATTATTATTAGCATACGCTGAGTTACCCCAACCACTACCAATCGCAATAGAGGCATCAGCGGTTGATACCCCCCCACCACTAGTATTATTAGCAGCGTCTACATAATCAGGCACCATACTACCTGTCGCAACTAATGCTGCAAATACAGTAGCCAACACTTTTTTCTTACCACCATTGTTTTTCGCTACTTCAGATACTACAACGTAGCATTCTTTTGTTTTGCTCCAAACAACTTTAAAGATCTTATTCATATTTCTATGAACCCCTTTCTTTTTCTCTTTCTTTAAGACACTTATAATCCTTAATTAATCCCTATTCAATAGAAATAAAAATCATTGTGTGAAGAACATTTTTGCATGCTTCACTTTTCATTCATCTTACTTCATGTACATACTATAACAAATATTTTTTGTTTTGTAAAACATTTTCTCTCATTTTTTTCTCATAAAATTGGAAAAATGTTTATTTTTTTAATTTTTGTTAAGAAATGGTGTATTTTTTACACATTTTTGTACGATTTTTTTCAATTTCAGTAAACATATATTAATCATTTTCGATTTATTTACTTACATAAATATTAACAATCACGATTTCTTCATAAACATGATATTAATATGTTTATACACTACAAGTTTTTTCGATATATTGTAAAATGCTATTAAACCATGTTAAATAAGGATATAAAAACCATTACCTATCAGAAAAAATAAGAGTTTAAATTAGCGAAACTTATCAAATAACCACCGATAAGCATGAATGAGTTATTCATGAATAAATAGTAAAATAAATGGGATACTATTTGTAGCTATAAAAAAACGCCATTATAACAACTGAATGATTGTTATAATGGCGTTTGCAATACAAAATACTCTATTTCCAATAGCTACTTTGGCTAGATTTAACGTCAGTGATGAAACTACATAGATCCCCTACAAGCATATATGCAATATCGTTTTCTCCATATGCAATCGATACATTTAAAGATATCGTTACTGCAATAATAACAAGAATTTCATTTAATCCCTTCACATTTTCACCTCTTTTCTTGAAAAATTATATTTGAATTAATAACTAACTATTATTACCATTCCTATTCTGTAAGAATCTAACATGCATAACTCTTACAAAATTCATTAATTTGCAATTTCAGTTAGTCTTCAACTAAAGTATTAGCTAAGACAATAATGCTAAAGCTAGAAACATCTCTAAAATCATAAACTGATTTTGATTTTTTACTTTGATATATTCACTCATACATAGTATGAGATTAATTAATTTCAAAGATACTTCTGTCTGCCCATAAGTAATGGATAGACACAAAGCATATATCAGGCCAAGAGTTATAAGTAATTCTAGAGTGCTCAATATAGTCCTTTGATGCATCAATTTGCACCTCCTTTCTTATAAAACAATGTGTAGCTCACACTATATCGATATAGCAGTCTCTACACTAACAATTTATGAGCCCATCATATTTCAAGGGAATATAACAACGCCTTTAAAGTCCACAAAGATATAACCCGATTCAAGGCTGTATGCTACACCCTTATGCTTAGGGCTCTACTTACTCATTACCTTTAAGCATAAAATTAATCACATTAAAATTGTTATCTTGATATTTTTACTTAATCTATATTCATGACTGATCCTCTTACAAAGTCTCATCAATTGAAATTCGCTAAAATAAAAAGGTCACACGTAACAACCAAATGGTTATTACGCGTGACCTATATAAAACGTATACGTATATCTACAAACCTCAGCAAGCTTTCCTCAAATATGTTGTATCTATAACTCATGCAATTTTCTATATATAGTATATATATAGGGACATAAACTTTCACCATAAAACTATGTAGTATGATATACTAATCTACAGTAATACATGAGGGAGTGTAGACAAAGGGGTTAATCATGAAAAAAGAAACTAAAAAAAATAAGGCCGCATCAGCCTCTGCTGAAACGGCAACAAACAAGAATGTCGTATCTAAACCGGATGCAACGGATACGATAACGCATACTATGGACGTGCCTACGGATGTGGAAAAGGGTATTAATGATCTAAAGGCGTCCTACGATACGTTCCTATATATTTCAAAGCCATTTTCTAGCACGAATATTAATAATTTGTATGCTAAGGCTAAGATTTATGGACTTGATCCGGTGGCGCCGAGCAAGGCGCGCGTGTTAGAGCTTGGCGCATCCTGCGGCGGTAATATCATCCCACAAGCGATGTACTACCCTACGGCGACTTTCACAGGCATCGACCTATCCGGCGTACAGGTGGAGCACGGCAAGGAGATCATCGAATCCATCGGCCTTAAGAACGTGACGCTGCTCGAAAAAAACATTATGGACGTGGATCCGAATTTCGGCACTTTCGATTACATCATCGTTCATGGTATCTGGTCTTGGGTACCGGACATGGTGAAAGACAAAATTCTCGACATTTGCAGCGAGAATTTATCGAGCCGCGGCATCGCTTATGTATCGTACAATACGTACCCTGGCTGGAAACGCTTGGAGCAATTGCGCGATATCATGTTGTACGCGGATAAACGGGCGGAAGATAAGGGTTTATTAGAACGCACATTGTATACGAAGAGTGTGTTAAAGCTTGTAGCGGAAACGATGAACAGTGACGATCGTTCTCGGGCACAATCCAATTACAAAATTAACAACATCAATCGGGTATTACAATCCAATGATTATTACGTTGCACACGAATACTTGGAAACATACAATGATCCAGTGTATGTATCTGATTTCATCGAACGATCTCGTCAACACGGCTGTGCCTATGTAGGTGACGAATCATTACAACGATCCTTCATTACCTGGCTTTCAGGAGACGTGGAAAAAAACATTTCCACCCTATCTAACGGCAATTATATTGACAAGGAACAGTTCTACGATTACGTGTACGACACGCAGTTCCGCATGAGCCTATTGACGAAACTATCCAATGAGGACAAGATCAACCACGACGAAACGGTAACCCAAGACATCTTGAACAGCCTGTACTTTATGGCGCCGTCTAGAAATGTGAAGGGCATTCCTGAGGACTGGACCAATACCGTTCACATCGCTATCAAGGTGTTGATGGATACGTTCAAGGAATTCACCGTTCAGGATATTGTCAACTATATTAGTTCCCACTATCCGGGCTATGTCATCGATGGCGACGTGTTATATCAACGTCTGTTCCTACTCATCGTGACTGACAACCTCAACATTTACGGTTCTTCCTATTCTCGCACGCCGTTTGTTGAAAATGAAAGCTACATCCCAGAGCGCTTTATTAAATACATCGAAACCATTGTGGAAAAAGGTGGCAGCCAATACCTCACACCGGGTAACATGTACAACCAAGTGGACGGGGACGTCGACAACGGCCTATTATACGTGATGAAACAATTAGCTAAACCAATCTCTCGGGCCGATTTAATCGCCAACCTCGACGAAAATCTAACTGTTAACCGCACCACTAAGGATGGCTATAACTACGTTGTACCGACCGAAGAATACATGGACGAAGTGTTGACACACATTGAAATGTTGGGGTACTTTGAGAAATAAGATTACTTCTTTTAGGATATGATTCATAAAATAAAAACATAGGCAAAAGGAGGTTTTAACATGTCATTTAAAGAATATGAAGTTATTGCTATTCCCAATTCTAATACACTTCTCATTAATTATGGTATTAATAATGGTGCTAAACGTGGACAAACCCTTAGAATTATAGAAAAAGGTCCTCGTATTCTTATAGATGAACATGATTACGGTACTTATGATGCTATAAAAGCAATAGTTGAAATACATGCACCTTATGAACAATTTTCTGAATGTAAATTATTTAATTATTCAACCATAAATGTACTCAGTCCTTTACAGTCCTTACTAAAACAAACAAAAAAAGAGGAAATGACTTTATCTGGTGTTACACCTACTCCTATGCCTATGCCACCCACAATAACTCCTATTAGTGTAGGCGACATCGCTCAATTAACGAATGAATAATATTATATATATTGACACTTAACTTTCTTTTATGCTATAAATTAGGTAGTAAAACGATATTGCCTTTGAGCATATCACCATGCCCGCTACTTAATTGTAGCGGGTTTCTTTTTATGCTGGAGTCTATATCTATATGGCCTACGATAAACCCTTTAAAACCTATGATGAACAAATCACTAAGCTACAAAATGACTACGGGCTTATGATTAATGACATCAATTTTGCTAAGCATGCATTAATATCTATATCCTATTACGATCTCGTTAATGGGTACAAAAGTACACTAATGGAAAATGGCAAATTTAAGCCAGGACTATCTATAGAATACCTGTATGAATTATATTTACTAGATAAAAGTATTCAAGCCTTTATTATGAAATACAGTCTATTTATAGAGAATATGTTTAAAAATTTGTTAGCCTTTTCAATTGCTTCTTCCTTTGGTGTAGATGAAACAAAATATCTGGATACCAATAACTATCAAACATATAATTCAGGTGTATCATTTAAAGATAATGTACTTTCAGAAATATTACCTCTTTTAACAGATACAGCTAAATGTAAAATGCCTACTAAACACTATAAAGAAAACCATAATCATATTCCTCCATGGATATTATTTAAAAATATATCATTCGGTGATGCAATTAATTTGTTCTGTGTACTTAATCGTCAAGAAAAAGAGCCTATTACTGATATATTGTTCGAAAATGCTCCTGGGATTGAATATAATCAAAGGGTCGATATTATTAGAAACGGCCTTGAAAATGTACGTTCCTTTAGAAATTTAGCAGCACATAATCTTCATTTTGTTCAATTTAGAAGTCATAAATCAATCCAACCTAAACAACTATATAAAATATTGCCTTATCTGATTTATCTAACTAAAGACCTAAAGCAACCACTTAATATTGATAAAGCAGCATGCAAAGGCCTCTATTCCACAATATTAATCATACTTTTATTTCTAAAGACATCATATCTAAAAGCATTGTTTATTACGGAATTTAAAAATACTATTTTCAACAATCCCACAGATGAACAAAATCAATTAAGAAGATCATTATTTTCTGATTATTGCAAACTTACGTCTTTACCAAGTAATATCCTTGATAGATTTAGCAAGTTTCAACAAACACTATCCTAAATATATAAACTGAAATAGTCATAGCACTCAAAATCAAAAACAGAGAGATAACTCAATGAGAGTGAATACGAGGAACTCATTCGCTTACTACTGTGTATACCCAGTAGTTACCAGTTACAATCTTAGTACTAAAAAACGGCTTATAGGACAAAAAGTGTGTGTAAAAACTTCAAAAGACTAAAAGCGGTCTATTGGTGGTGCTATATGCACTCACCAAGACCGCTTTCTATTTCAGATATATTAAATTGTA
>OFLQ01000170.1_pt1 | contig 27609 bp, 14 predicted proteins | sample 1540881 | NCBI WGS metagenome assembly OFLQ01 (sample SAMEA4413047, study PRJEB24355) | metagenome | biome: human; feature: gut; material: faeces | place: United Kingdom | collected 2010
ATGCGTGTATATCACTCCATCTTTAATTGCGTAAACATTACTAGATGCACCCTCAGTGACAATATCACCTCGGTGTTGTATAGCCTCTGCAGCATTATATTTAACAGCATATTCTTTAGCTAATACATTTCCTAATAAATTTAAACTTTTAATATCACAACGTAACCATCTAATGTCTTCAGTTGTAATGGCATAAACTCCTTGTTCTAATTCTTCATAAGGTCTATCATAACTTTTTGTAAACGCCATAATAACAGGTTTTACAGGTGGTGTAGGAAATGAATGATTTCGAGGAGCAGCACCACGAGTAGCTTGTATATAAATACCGCCATTCACTACATTATTTTCTTTTAATAATCGGCGTACTAATTCAATTAATTCCTCAATAGTATAATTTAAATCTAGTCCTATTTCTTCAGCACTTCTTAAAAATCTTTCAAAATGCTCTTTAACGGTAAACAATTTCCCATCATATGCCCGTATATATTCATAGATTCCGTCCCCAAACACGTAGCCTCGATCTTCGTATGAAACCTTAGCATCCTCTTCGTTAACAAATTCACCATTTATAAAAACTTTTGTCATAAATTAATCCTCCACACATAAAGCGTAAATAGCTTCTAAATAAATACTTGTTGCATTGATCAATTGCTTTTTAGTTATATACTCATTTTTTTGATGCATTAAATCTTCTGAATCTGCAAACATCGCACCAAATGCGACACCCTTATCTAAATTTCTCGCATATGTTCCTCCACCAATCGTATATGGTTCAGTCATATCACCTGTTTGATTTCTATATGCGTTTACAAGTGTTTTTACAAATGGATCATTTTTATCGACATAGTGCGGTTTTTGAACTTTGCCAAGTTCTAAATTAAAACCTAGTTCATTAATTTCACTTCTAAATCTATCGATTGCGTCTTCAAATTTAAATCCTTCGGGATATCTTAGATTAATACCATAACGGCCTGCTTTTTCTTTATCATAACTGATAACCCCGATATTAGTAGTGACATCTCCCATAATATCAGTATGGAACTTCATACCCATTTTTTCACCAAAGTGAGATTCAAATAAGTATCGCTCATTGAATTCTACGAAATCTTTTGCACTTTTATTTAGATTAAGACTTGCTAAAAATTTAAGTAAAAACAATCCTGCATTAACACCTAAAGATGGATCCATGCCATGAACTGCTTTACCCTCAATTGTTAATATTAAAATACCACTGTCAACTGTACTTTCACCTTGTAGTTGATTTTGTTGTAAAAAGTTTTCAAAGTTTTGAATGACATCTGTCATATTTTCTTTGACGAGCACTTCTGCCTTAGCATAATCAGGAACCATATTGTATCTTTGACCAGATTCAAATTTTAATAACTCATAGTCAGGTTCATCTGTATCTTCCGTCACTTCATTTTGTACTAAATCAAAGGTTGTTATACCTTTTTCACCATGTATTGCTGGGAATTCTGCATCTGGAGCAAAACCTAAGGCAGGCATTTCTTCTGTTTTGAAATATCTGTCTGTACATTTCCAATCTGATTCTTCATCAGTTCCGATAATAATGTGTATACGTTTTTTCCAATCTACCTTCATCTCATTTAAAATTTTAACTGCATAATAGGCAGCAATGGTGGGTCCTTTATCATCCAGTGTCCCTCTGGCTATAATTGCATTGTCTGTCACTACTGGTTGGAATGGGTTTGAATCCCACCCATCGCCTGCGGGTACTACATCGACATGACATAAAATACCTAATACATCTTCTCCTTTACCAGCTTCAATTCTACCAGCTATATGATCAACGTCATGCGTTGAAAAACCATCTCTTTTACCTAAATTGTACATGTAATCAAGAGCTTCTCTCGGTCCTGGTCCCACAGGTGCATCAGCAGTGGCTTTAGAATCATCTCTGATGCTTTCTATAGATAATAAACCTTTAAGATCTTCAATCATTTGATTTTCGTACTCTAGAACCTTTTCTTTCCACATTCGAAATCAACTTCCTTTTTTTCTAAGTTATGTTCCATTTTACATGATGTTTAAAAGAAACTACAGTAAGATGTCAGAAAAATAACTTAATTTTTATTAATAAGTAGTGACTAAATGATTAACTTATATTTAAAAAATATATAAAAGCCTAGGTACAAATTAATGTCCTAGGCTTCTCTTATTCTTAACAATCGATGAACGGATTAAAAATAAACTAATAACACTTATGTTTAAAACGAATCTTTGTAATCACCGTGGAACAACGAATTGAATTCAAATTCTGTTCCACTAAATTTAAAATGTATAATTATTCTTTTTTATCTTGTAATGCATTTTTATTATTTTTTAAGTCATCTTCAGTAACAACTCTTAAATTGTTATTGACAGTTGCGCCACCTTCAGCATCAAATTTTCCTTCTTCAATATCATCTTGTGTCTGATCATTTTTGCCAATAATTTTAGACTTTTCTTCTTCTAAAAATTCTTTAGGATTCTTCTTAACTTCTTGAATTGTTTCATTAGCTTTATTACCTATTTGAGTTGCTAAATCTTTAGCGCTAGATTTATATGATTCAGGATTTTCTTTATATTTATTATATTCTTGTTTAAGTTTATCTCGACTTTCTTTACGTGATAATGCTACAGCAGAAATTGCACCACCAATGCCTAATGCAATTTTAAATAAATTAGTACTTTTTCCCATTTTACATCTCTCCTTTGTTAGTTCTTAAGATTATCAAAATCTATTTGTGTTAACAAACGATAACTACCCAAATCTAAATTATGATCTAGTTCTAGTTGAGCAATCTTTATGCGTTTCAATTCTAATACCTCATTTTCGATACTATGAAACATTCTTTTAACTTGATGATATTTTCCTTCGTAAATAGTGACATGTGATACATAATCATCAACTTTCTTTAAAATTGCAGGCTTTAATTTCCCATCTGATAATTCTATTCCGGATTTAAATTTATCAATATCGAATTGAGTTATTGGGTGTTTTGAATAGACTTCATAAGTCTTTGAAACATGCTTATTGGGATTCATTACTTCATGATTAAACTGTCCATCATTTGTAACAAGGAGTAATCCTTCTGTATCTTTGTCCAAACGTCCGACCGGAAAAATATTTAAATGTGCATATTCAGGTATCAAATCAATAATAGTAGGATGCAACTCATCCTCTGTCGCTGAAATATAACCTTTTGGTTTGTTTAACATGATATACACTTTGTCGATATAACTAACTACTTCATCATTTACCATTATCTCATCAGAATTAGGATTAACATGAAGTTTAGGTAACTTAACTATATTTTGGTTGACTTTAACAGATTCTTTTTTGAGTAACTGTTTAACTTCTGATCGCGTTCCAACACCCATATTAGCTAGAAATTTATCTAATCTCATCGCAACATCTTCACTTTACGTCTTATTTTAGCGGGAATATCACCTAAAAATTCATCAGCTAATTTAGTCTTGATTGTAATACCACCATAAATGATTGCTCCCACAATGACACCAATTGCAACAATAATCAAGTAATTAAATCTAGTTGGTTCCAAGAATAATCTTAAAATGAAGAAAATCACCTCAACCCCAATCATCATGATGATTGAAATTAGAATAATCTTAGCTAAATGTATCCAACTGTAACTAAATTTAAAGTTTGCATATTTTTTAAGAATATAGAAATTGCAACAAATTGCAAATAATAAAGCTATTGCTGTACTTAATACAGCGCCAGGTGTGTGTAATAACATAATTAAAGGATAATTGAGAATCAGTTTAATTAAAACAGATCCTAAAATAACAAAAACTGTTAGTTTTTGTTTATCAATACCCTGTAACATTGATGCTGTAACACTTAATAATGAAATTAAAATTGCAACAGGAGCATAATAAAATAATAATCTACTTCCATCGAAATTTGGATCGTGACCGTGAACAACTGGATCAAAACCATAGAATACTGTGAACAAAGGTTGCGCTAATGCCATGATACCAATACTAGCTGGAACAGTAATGAACATTAAAACTCCAATCGAAGTTCTAATTTGTCGATGCATCTCTGCATATCTACCTTCTTCATAGGTTTTAGTTATAAATGGTATTAAACTGACAGCAAATCCAGCACTTAATGATGTTGGAATCATTACTATTTTGTTTGTAGACATGTTTAACATGTTAAAGAATATATCTTGCAAACCAGGTTTGACACCTACAAGGTTAAGCGCACCATTATGAGTAAACTGATCGACCAAATTAAATAGTGGAAAATTCAAACTTACTATGACAAACGGTATACTATAAGCAATAATTTCTTTATACATTTTCCCGTATGAAACATTTAGATTCGCTGTATCTGAGTCGACCATTTTTTTAATATTTTTTCTTCTTTTAATCCAGTAATACCATAATGTAAGTATTCCTGCGATTGCACCTATTGCAGCTGCAAACGTTGCAATACCATTTGCCTGAAGAACTGTACCTCCAAATACATTGAGCGTTAAATAACTACCTACTAAAATAAATACAATTCTTGCAATTTGCTCTGTAACTTCTGACACAGCAGTAGGTCCCATCGATTTGTATCCTTGAAATATTCCTCTCCAAGTTGCGAGAACTGGAATAAATATAACTACCATACTTATTATTCTAATAATCCAAGTGATATCAGCTACTGTCCATCCACTATTACCATGAGTATTACGTGATAAGGTTAGTTCAGCTATGTATGGTGCTAATAAATATAAAACTAGGAAACCTACAATTCCTGTGATACTCATGACTACAAAACTTGATTTATAAAACTTCTGACTGACCTTATATGCACCCAGTGCATTATATTTAGCAACATATTTTGACGCGGCAAGCGGAACACCAGCTGTTGCTATAGCTATAGCTATATTGTATGGTGCATAAGCATAAGTAAAAGGTGCCATGTTGGCTTGTCCACCTATTAAAGCAGTAAACGGAATAATAAATAAGACACCTAATACTTTTGTAATTAAAATACTTATTGTAATTAAAAAGGTTCCACGAACCATTTCTTTACTTTCACTCATAACCTATCTTCCTATCTTAATAATTATTAATGCTTGTCAGTTCTATTTTTACTGTTAAACTCATTATCTTGCATTACTTTAAAATATATCACAAAATAATAGTTGTTTGTCCTATAAAGATAACTTTAATTAAAATCAATATGGACTTTAATAGACTCTCAACTTCAATTTTAATATTATTTGCCAAGTTTTATATTATAATTATTATCTTAAGCTTTGTCATCCTATTCCATTTACAATAATTAAGATAAAAAGGTATGGAGGTTATCATCATGTATCAAACAATTGTTATCGGAGGTGGCCCAAGTGGGGCTATGGCTGCGGTTGCTGCAAGTGAAAAAAATAAATCAGTTTTATTAATCGAAAAGAAAAAAGGTCTTGGACGGAAACTAAAAATCTCAGGTGGTGGTCGTTGCAACGTAACTAATAGACTTCCATATGATGAAATCATAAAAAATATTCCGGGTAATGGTAAATTCCTATATAGCCCTTTTTCAGTTTTTGATAATCTTTCTATTATAAATTTTTTTGAAACCCGTGGAGTCAAACTTAAAGAAGAAGATCATGGTAGAATGTTTCCAGTTTCAAATAAATCTCAAGATGTTGTTGATGTGCTTATTAACCAACTCAAAGAAAATCATGTTGAGGTTAAGGAAGAAACACCAGTTGTCAGTGTTTCGTATGACCATAATTTTAAAGTTAAAACACAAATAGGTGAATTTGAAAGTCACAGTTTAATTATTGCTACAGGCGGTACATCAGTTCCTCAAACCGGTTCTACTGGAGATGGTTACAAATTTGCAAAATCTCTAGGTCATTCTATAACAGAATTATTCCCTACTGAAGTGCCTATCACTTCATCAGAAACTTTTATCAAATCAAATCGCTTAAAAGGGTTAAGTTTAAAAGATGTTAATTTATCGGTCTTAAAGAAAAATGGTAAAAAAAGAGTAAGCCATCAAATGGATATGATATTCACACATTTTGGAATTAGTGGTCCTGCTGTTCTTAGATGTAGTCAGTTTGTTTATAAAGAGCAGAAAAATCAAAAAAAGAAAAATATACATATGCAATTAGATGTTTTTCCTGAACTAAACGTAGATCAACTATCTCAAAAAGTGAGAAAAATACTTAATGCAGAACCAGATAAATATATTAAAAATAGCTTGCGGGGATTAATAGAAGAGCGGTATTTATTGTTTATTCTCGAACAATCTGGTATTAATAATGAAATGACTGCACATCATTTATCAAATCAACAGTTTCAAACTTTTATTAATCTTCTAAAGACTTTTACCTTTACAGTAGATGGCACACTTCCATTAGACAAAGCTTTTGTGACAGGCGGCGGTATTTCTTTAAAAGAAATAGAACCAAAAACTATGATGTCTAAATTAGTGCCAGGATTATTTTTATGTGGCGAAGTCCTAGATATTCATGGATACACTGGAGGTTATAATATAACAAGCGCATTAGTTACGGGTCATGTTGCTGGAATATTTGCTGGTGAATTTAAAATAGATCAAAACAAATAATTTTTATTATTAAACTTATCTAGATTGTACATAAACTAATTCATAAATAGTATTTCTTAATATTTCCACAACATAACCACCACTACAATTAATAATTTGTTATTAGAACGTGATAAAGGTATTCAACTCCATTAAATTTATAATTATTATATTTCACATATAGATGGTAAATATTAATAACTACCTTAAATGAACTGATTTAGTATTGAAAAGAATTTACATTTTGCTATTCTTAAAAGACGTATAATAATAGATTAGCGTCGATTTTATATTGAATATCTAAAAATACTCCCTTCAAAGTTTTCATTATATTAATGTCTACTTTGAAGGGAGTTTATCAATTGATATCTCCGGTTTTGTGATTTATAAATTTAGTCATTTACTTTTTTATCTTTTTTCTTTTTACGTGAGGACATGATTGCTAAACCAGATATTAAAGTAACTCCTGCTAATGGTAGTGATTTATCAGCATTTCCTGCCTCTGGTAGAGATTTAATTGTATTATTCTCGGAACTATAACATTGATTAGATTTTTCCGTCATAGATGTTGATGAACGTTGACTACTCAATATTTTATCTTCTCTTATTTGTATTGACTTAAGTTTTTCAATCGTTTCGTTAACTATTTCATCAACTTCTTTATTTGTGGTTACTTTATTAAGTTGACTTAAAGCGTTACTAACAATTTCATTTATCAATGTACGAGCATTTTGTTTCACTCTAGTACTAGCACTTAAATTTGCATTTATCATTTGCTTTACATGGTCTGCTTCTAATTCAATTTCCTTCGATGCTTTAGCTTTTTTACGTACAATTGAGTTTAATTTATCCGCTTCAACTTTAAAGTTTCGGACAATTGTTTCAATTGAAACAAATGTTTCAGCTTCGTCAATCTGTTTATGTGCACGATTGATTAATGCTTTAAGTTTACTTACAAATATTTGTTTTTCTTCGTTAGTCGCTCTAGAAGATATGTCATTAATTTTATCGTCACTATATCCATCAATGTATGCTTTAGCTTCTAATTTTTTATATGCTTGAATTTCAATCGAGTCTATTAAAGATATACTTTCTTTTAATGCAGCGCTCACTGATTCATTATTTTGAGATTGATGAATATGATTAATAGCTGATTTTAAAGCTTGTTCTAATTCATTGATAGCTGATTGCTTTTCTTCAATAGTAGCTTCTTGACTTTGTTTAAATTTATTTAATTTTTTATCTGCTAGTTCTTGAATTTCTGCTATAGCTTCAGGCTTTTTAATGGCAATGACAGAAATTTTATTAATTTCAGAATTTGCTATTTCTTTAGCTCTATTAACAGCTTCATTTGTTAATGCTTGGTCAATTGAAACATTTGCTTGTGTTAGAGTTGTGTCTAATTGATTTAATGCGATATCTTTTTCTTCTTTAGTCGCTTCTTCATTATCATTAATTAATCCGCGAATAACTTCTGCTTTTTGATGAATTTCATTTCTTGCAGCTGATTTAATTTCAATAACAGGTAGTATTTTAGAAATTTCATCAATACTTTGTTTTTTAATATTTTTAACTTCTTCATTTGTTTGAGCTTTATCTATTGCTTCGGCTATTCTTGCTGCAGTTTTAATTAATTTATCGATAGCCGAGGCTTTTTCTTCAACTGTAGACTCTTTATTATTCTTTATTAAATCACGTTGAGCGTCTAGTTGAATAGTGATTTCATTTAATGCTTGTGGTTTGATAGTTGATATTGGTTTGATTTTATGAATAGCTTCAATCGTTTTGTCTTTAGTATCATAAACTTCTTGATTTTTATTAACATTATTAATTGTAATAAATGAATGATTTACTAATGTATCAACTTGTTTTAAAGCTTCTTCTTTTTCTTCTCTTGTCGCATCACTATTTCCATTAATACGTTCTCTTTGAATTTCAGCTTGTGCATTGATTTCTTCAAATGCTTGTGGTTTAACTTGTACATCCGCACTGATTGCTTGTAACAATGTTATTGCGTTTGATTTTGTTCCAAGTACTTCGCTATCAGTGTTAGCTTCTCGTATTTTTTCATTTGCATCATCAACAATCGCCTTAACTTTATTCAGTGCAATTTGTCGTTCTTCTTCTGTAGCATATGGCGTATTATTGATAGAGTTGTTTAATTGACTCGCCATACCACTAATTGCTTTTCTGGCAGTTGGCTTTTGAGTTATGTTGATAAATATACTATTTAATTCATTTAATCCAAATAATTCATCTTGCGCAACTTGTATATCCTTTCGGTCTTTTTCAATGGCATTGAATACTAAAGATAATTGTTCTTTTACATGATTAATCGCATCATTACGTTCCTCGTGAGTAACATCTGCAGTATTTTCAAAAGTTTTAATCAATTGTTTAGCAAGTGCATTAAGTACAGAACGTGCTACCGCTTTTGTATCTACACGTGGTAAAATAGTTTTCATTTTTTGGGAAACTTCATTATAAATATCATCAACTTCATTATTTGTGTGCGCAAGACCAATTTGTTTTTTTGCATCTAAAAGTATTTTATTTAACTTACTATTAGCTTCTTGAAGTTCATCTTCAGTTGCATCAGGATAACCATTAATTATAGCTTCTTGAGTATCTGAAACATCATATAATTTTAATATAGCATTTTTCTTTTTATTATATTCTGGTCTGTATTCAGTTATGTTATTCAACCCAGAAGTTTTAGCATTATCTACTTCATTATCTGTATTAGCTTGATTTATAGAATTAATGATTTCTTTAACCTGTTCATCTAAATGTTGTAAAGCATTGTCTTTTTCCTCTTGTGTAGCACTAAATTCTTGCTCTATTTCATCAATTTTGTTTTGTTGCGCTTTAACAATTTCAGCTACTGCATTACGTTTTTTACTAAAATCTGGTCTGAAGTTATTGATTTGATCTAAACTATTTTGCTCAGCATTTTCAACTTGCTGATTAGTTTGAGATTGATTTACATCATTTTTGGCTTTTTCATGAATTTGATTTAACTGATTTAAACCCTCTCTTACTTCATCATGAGTTGCATTTTGTGTTTGATTAATTTCAGTTTTCTTTTTTTCTACTGCGCTTTCAATTTTAGATTTGGCAGTAGGTTTTTTAACTACAAGTGGTTGAATATCTCTAATTGTACCTATACCTTTGTTCTTTTCTACATTCACTTGGTTGGTATCTGGTGCATCCTCAATAGCTTGATTTGTTGTCTCGACAACGTGATTTAAATTGTCACTAGCAACTAATTTTTCTTCAGTCGTTGCTTCATCATTACTATTAATTTGTATGTTTTTCTGCTCTTTTTCAGCATTTACATCAGCTTTAGCTTTATCTTTAACTGTAGTAGCAGGTAATATATTTTCAATTTCAGCTATTCCGTTTACTACAGTCTTTTCTACATCATCATTGGTTTGACCTTTATCTATTTTAGCTATGGCTTTTTTAAGAACTTCTTGTAGTTTTGCACTTGCTTCCTGTCTTTCTTCAATTGTTGAATTAGGATGAGTTGCAATAGTACTTTGTTGTTGGTTAGCTTTTTCATTTAATCTGTGACGCCCGGTTGCTTTTGTTTGTGGATGTGGTTGAATTTGCTCTATATCTTGAATACTACGTGTTTTCGCATTATCTACATCTTTATTTGACTGTGCTTGATCAATATTTACTTTAGCCTGATTAAGTAATTGGTTTATTTTATTTAATGCTTCAGTTTTTTCTTCATTCGTAGCTTCTTGGTTCTCTTGTATTTCTTGAGTTTGTGAATTAAATGCTTCTTGGATTGCATTTAAAGCATCTCGTTTCTTACTAACTTGTGGTACAATTGCCACGATTTTTGGTCTAGCTTTATCTAAAGCTTGATCAACCTCGTTGTTATGATCTACATTAGCAATTTCATCTGATGTGGAAGTTAGTACATTTTGAAGCAATCTATTAGCTTCAGCTTTTTCTTCTAGTGTTGCATCAGGCGTATTTTCAATAATTTTCTTTTGATTATCAATGAATTGATTTAATTGGTTTTTAACGTTTTGTTTCTTGATAACTTCAACTTGAACAGCGTTAATATTTTGAACAGCTTGATTTTTAATATTATTAACTTCATCAGTAGTGTGCGCTTTTAGGATATTAGCATCTGCTTCTTCTTGAAGACGATCAACTTTATTATTTGCTTCTTCTTTTTCTTCTGCTGTCGCATTTGGTGTTTGATCTATTATAGCGTTTTTATTTTTAGCTTCGCTAGCTAGAGCTGCTAATGCATTAGTTTTGACTGCTGTACTTGGTAATATTTGGCTAATACTCGTGTTACCACTATTTTTAGCATCATTAACTAATTGTGTAGTTGTAGCATTAGTAATATTGTTAATAGCATCAATTTTAGCAACATTAACTCTATCTATAGCGGCTGATTTTTCTTCAGTAGTTGATTTATTATTTGCATTGATAGTATCAATTTGACTTTGCGCATCTTGTTCAATTTCTTGTTTAGCATTACGTTTAATTATAGTCTCAGGATGGACCTCAGAAATTTTAGCAATTCCATTATTTTCCGAAATTTTCACATCATTATTTGAGTGTGCCTGTGATACTTGATTTAACGCTTCATTCTTTACTTCTTCTAATTTGCCAAGTGCTATTTGTTTTTCTTCTAGTGTCGCATCTTGATTTTGATTTATTAAAGTCGTTTGTTCCGCAGCTTTTTTTCTAATTATTTCATTAGCCTTTGGTTTTACAATTACAATAGGTTCAACATTTCTTATTGTTTCTAATATATTATTTTTTTCGTCTGTAACATTTTGATTTGCTAAAGCTGCTTGTATTCTATCATTGACTCCATTTGTTTCTTGATTAAGTCTCTCAAGGGCTTCTTGTTTTTCTTCTGTTGTAGCATTTTGTTTCTGGTCTATTGTCGACCTTTGTTGACCTATTGCTTGAGCAATGTCTGCTTTAGCTTGTGTTTTAGTTTGAGTTGACAACACAATACGTTGTAACTTTTGCTTACCATCTTCTAAATTCTCATCCACTAACGCATTTGTATTTGCACCATTAATATTGTTACGTGCTTGTGCCAACGTATCATCTATAGATTGTATTGCCGTATTTTTCTCTTCAGTAGTTGCATCTTGATTGGCTCTTATATCTGATTTTTTACTTTCAGCTAGATTAGTCAAAATATTAATGGCATCTTGTCTTTTATGTGCATTTGCATTAATCAATTTAATTGCAGTGATAGCTTGTGCTTTTACGTTATCAACTTGATTATCTTGTGTACTTTCATGAATTTTTTGAATTTGTTCATTTAATTTTTGGGTCACTAATTGCTTTGCAGCCTCTTTTTCATCATCAGTAGCATTACCATCATTACCTATTAACGTCTTTTGATTATTAGCTTCTTGAGTCAAACTATTTATAGCAGTCGGTTTTTTGATCACATTGGGTTGTACACTCTTGATTGTAGCAATACTATTTGTTTTAGATTCATTTACTTCTTGAGTACTATGTGCATTATTAATATTTTGTATTGCTTGTGCTAATCCAGCATTGACTCTATTTGTTGCCTCTTGCTTTTCTTCTTCGGTTGCATCAGGCGTGTTATTAATTTGGATTAATTGTTCTTGAGCTTTGTCATTTATTTCTTGCTTAGCATTTGTTTTAGTTTGAGTTGATGGTTGAATATTGTTTATTTTTTCTAACCCATTGGTTTTAGCACCATTGACTTCCCTTTCAGTATCACTATTTGTAATATTAGATTTGGCTTCAATTTTCGCTTTTTCAACCAGCTTTCTAGCCTCTGCTTTTTCTTCATCTGTTGCATCGTTGTTACCATTGATGATTGTAACTTGTTGCTCAGCTTTTTTATCAATAGCCGTTTTTGCATCTGTTTTAATTGTTGTTGCTGGTATTATGGTAGCAATCTCATTCATGCCGTTATCTTTAGCATTATCAACTTGATTATTAGTTTGCGCTTGATTGATATTTGTTATAGTTTTATTTTTACTAATCTCAAGAAGTCGTTTGGCTTCATCTTTTTCTTCATTAGTTGCATCTTTGTTATTATTAATTAACTCTGTTTGTGAAATAAATTTAGTTTGTAACTCTTGGAGCGCATCAGATTTTCTAGTTGGATTAGCATGAATCGTTTCTAATTCTTGAAGTCCAATATTTTTGTGCTGTTCAACTTCATTGTCACGTCTATCTTGATTTATTAGATTCTTAACTTCATCTCTTTTACCATTCAATCTTTGAATTGCATCTTGTTTTTCTTCTTCTGTAGCATTGGGCGTTGCATTGATTTGACGCTTTAAATCCTCAAACTTTGAATCTAATTCCACTCGAGCGGATGGTTTTTTTGCAACATTTGCTTGAATATTAGTTATCGTATCTATAGCCTCAGTTTTTGCATCAGATACTTGTTGGTTTGTTTGCGCTTGATCAACTTTGTTGTATCCTGCATCTTTAGCTATTTTTAATTTATCTAATGCTTTTTGCTTTTCTTCATCTGTTGCATCTGGTGTAGTGTTGATAGTATTACTTTGCTCATTATATTTATTATCGATACTTTGTTTAGCATCAGATTTTTTGTGCGCATCTGGCATAACTAATTCAATTTCATGAATGCCGTTAGATTTAGCTTGTGCGACACCATTGTTACTATGTTCATTTTGAATTGCTGTTCTTGCTTCATTTGATTTTTGATTTGCCAATTGAATAGCCGCTTCTTTTTCCTCAGTTGTAGCAGTTTGATGCGTTTGAATTTGATTAATCTGTTGCGCGAGTTTTTGATCAATATCTTTTTTTGCTTTTGACTTAACAGCGGTTGCTGGTAAAACGTTAGCTATTTCATTTATTCCTGCTACTTTAGCATTTTCAACATCATTATTTGAAGATAAGGAGTTAATATTATCTAATGATTTTTGTTTTGTAGCGATAACTAAATTGTTGGCGACCTCTTTTTCTTCATCTGTAGCATTATCATTATTATTAATAAATTGCGTTTGTTGTGTTGCCTTTTGTTCGATTGCATTTCTTGCAGACTCTTTCTCAACAACTTGTGCATTAATTCGAGATAAAGAAGTTATCGCGTCGTCTTTGATAGTTTTGACACCTTGGGTTGTATGTTCTGCATTTATTTGTGCTTGAACTCTTGCTAATTCAGCACTTACTCTATTTATTGCCTCTTGTTTTTCTTCATTAGTTGCATCAGGCGTGTTTTGAATATGATTAATCTGTTCATTTGCTTTATTCTGTACTGCTTGTCTAGCTTCAGATTTCACAGTAGTTGCTGGTGTTATATTCTCTATTTTATTTATTCCATTAGTTTTCGCTTCATTTACTTGATCTCTAGTACTATTGCGTTGAATATTATCTTTTGCTTCAATCTTAGCTTCTTCAATTTTACGATTCGCTTCTTGAATTTCTTCATCTGTAGCATCATTTATTCTTTGAATTTTTATTTTCTTATCAGCTGCTTTAATATCAATATCATTTTTAGCATTTCTTTTAATTGATGTATCAGGTGTAATTGCATTTATGCTTTGTCTACTATCACTCACAATACCATCAATTTGATTATTCGTTGTAGCATTATCAACCTTACTAATTACATTTTGCTGTGATGCATTAACTAAATTATTTGCGACTTCCTTCTCTTCAGTTGTAGCATCATCATTATTTTGTATAGTTTGTTTATGTTGTTGAACAATATCATTAATCGTAGTTTTGGCTTCTTGCTTTTTCCTAACATTAACTTGTGTATTTTGAATATTTTGAATTCCACTAGTAAGTGCTGTATCCACATTTTGATTTGTTTGTGCTTGATTTATGTCGTTGAGTGCAGTTTCCTTTGCTTGTGTTAATCTAGTTAACGCATCTTGTTTTTCATCTTGAGTTGCATGAGGTGTTGAATTTAACTCAGCTTCTTTTTCTTGGAACTTTTGATTTACTTGGTCTCTAGCTTGTTGCTTTTTAGTGAAATTAGTCTGTATTTTACTGATATTACTTATACCTATATTTAAGGCGTTGTCGACATTTTGATTAGAAGCAGCCTGTGTAATTTGTTCATCAGCTAAATTTTTAGCATCATTCAAACTTTGAATTGCTTTTTGTTTTTCTTCTATAGTGCCTTCATTGTCAGTATTAATCGTACTCTGCCTTTCATTTGTTTTAGCAATCAATGCTTGTCTGGCTTGAGGTTTTTTTTGAACATTGACATTAGTTTGAGTAATAATTTGTTCTGCATTACTAAGTTCTTGATCAACATCATCATTAGAATTTGCTTGGTTGATATGGGTAATGCCATTGGTAACAGCTTGCGAAACAGCACTGACAGCTTCTTGTTTCTCTTCAGTGGTAGCATCAGGTGTTTGAGCTATTGCTGACTTTTTCTCGTTTCCTTTTTGTTCTAATATTGTTTTTGTATTATTTTTCTTAACTGCGTTAGGTTGATCTTGATTAATAGTATTTATGCCATTATTCTTAGCTTCAGAAACTTGCTGAGTTGACTGCGCTTGATTGATAGTTGCTATTGCGGCCTGCTTATGTGCTTCTACTTGATTTAATGCATCCTCCTTTTCTTCAGTTGTTGCCATATTATTTGAATTAATTTGTTGATTTTGTGCAATAGCTTTAGCTTCTACTGCTGCACGTGCATCCTCTTTAATCTTCGTTGCAGGACTAATAGCAGATATGATACCACTTCCAGTTGTTTGTGCTTGATCAACATCTCTATTAGTAGTTGCATTGGTAATATTTTGATTTGCAGTTATGACTGCTTCATTAACTTTACGCTCTGCATCAGCTTTTTCTTCAGTCGTTGCATTATTGTTTGCTTGAATTAAACGTTTTTGTTCATCCGCTTTAGCATTGATAGTTGCTATTGCATTTTGTCTTTTCACTGGAGTTAATGGTACTTGTTGTATCGTATTCGTTCCATTATTTTGTGCTTCAGTGACATCATCATTACCTTGTGCAGTGTTAATATTTTGAATTGCTTCATCTTTTGATCTATTAACAAGTGCGATAGCATCATTTCTCTCGTCTAATGTTGCTTGTGTATTATTGTTGATATCCTTAATTTTTGAATTTGCACTGTTGGTAACTGCCGCTCTAGCTTCTGCTTTTTTAGTTGGATTTGGAACATCTGTAGCTATTAATTTCGTACCATTGTCTCTAGCTTCATTTACAGTGGTATCTGTTTCTGCCTCACCTATTTTGGCGATAGCATCAGATGAATGTGCCTCAACTTGTCTAATCGCTTCATTTTGTTCTTCGGTAGTTGCCTCATGATTGTTACGTATAAGCGTCTTTTGTTGATCTGCTCTGTTATTCACAACTTGTCGTGCATTTGGTTTTGTTACTGGATGTGGAGTATCACTTTCTAGAGTATGTAATCCAGCCTCTTTGACTCTTTCAACACCATCATCTGTAAGTTCATCATCAATGTTATTAGAAATTTCATTTTTATGATTTTCAATTTGATCAACTAATGTATCTTTTTCTTCAGTAGTTAATTCTGTACTATCATATACAGCATCAGTCATTTCTTGAGCTTTATCATTAATTTCTCTCGAAGCACTCACACGATTTATTAGTGTTGTTTGTAATTCGTGTAATAAATCGTCAATTTGAGTTTGAGAGTATCTTTGGTTAAAAGGTGTATTGTTTGTTTCTTCATCCAGAACAGTCTGAGCACGTTCTTTCAACTTATTATATTTATTATAAGAAGCAAGTGTATAGTTCGATGGGATGATATCCTTATTGACCTGTTCTGATAAATCGTCTTTATTCATGATGACATTAATACTGAAAGGTGTTTGTTGACCAGTAACAGTATTGTCATTAGTGTTAATGTAATATTCAGAAAATGTCTTATATTTAATTGCTTCATTGAAAGTCACTTCACGTGGCGTTGAGATGTTGACAGGTCTAAGCTTGTATCTAATATTTAGTATTTTATTGGGCAAGAATCTAGCAACATCCTGAGCACTTCTTCCTAAATTTAAACCATTACTACTAAACGTTAAAGTATGATTTTGTCTATCGAAATTAACTGAAAACGGATTTACCGTAGAATTAGGCACATTCCCGTTAACAAATGAAACTTCAGTTGAATTATCAACGTATTCGAAATTTTCTGGTAGTGTTACTTTATAAGTAAGTTCATTTTGACCTATAGCAGCAGCGAAGTTACCATTATTCTCTATACGAGTATTAACTTCAAATTCTTTACCATTCTTTACATTTTTGTTAACTTGTCTTGATTTCACATATAGATGTGAACCAGAATTAACACCAATTGTATCTATAAAAGAATAGTATCTATACCCATCATGTAGCTGTTGAATTCTTTTAAAATCTGAGTGTATTTCGTTCATAGGTAGAAATTGAACTTTTAACCTATGTACGTTATCAGGTAACTTGAATAAACGATATACGCCGCCTCCTTGAATATCAGTTGAAGCAATTTCTTGATTATTTTCTGCATTTCTTAAAACTAATTGAGTTCCACCTTTTCTGTTTTTAGCAGTCATTGTATTAAATGAAAATATTATCTCAGAATTAGGGTTCACTGAAAATTCTTTTTCTATACCGTTGAAACCATCATGATCATTCGGATCATTTCCTTTAATACGTCCTAAGGCTACGACATTATCTATTGCTTGATAATTTTTCGGATCAGCACTATCAAACACGCTTGTACGTTCTAACACACTATTTAATAAACCGACCTTACCACCATTAACCATTGTAAAGCCATTTAGACTATCAACTACCTTTACCTCAGGTCGAGAGCGATTAGTACTTGTCTTAATTCCTAAATCATCAAATGTAATTACAGTGTTAATGCCATTTGGACCTGTATTACTTAAATTTGCATCCGTATTTTGAGTTGTACTTGTCGTGTCATTTCCGCTATTTGTATCTAATGATCTTTTCCCTCTTTTTTTAGGTTTACTTGATGATTCTGTTGTAGCTTTATTTTCTGGAATCGATGAATTTGAATGATTTGAGTTCGTGTGATTTGTTACATCTTCAGATTGGGCTTCAATATGATGTTTAGCCGGCTGATTAACATGTAACCCATCGTCACTTGTATCATTATTTTCATTGATATTGGTATAAGATGCTGTTTGAGCAGATTCAGCTTCTTCAGTATTTATTGCAATCGGTTGAGCGTTATGATTAGGAACATTTTGTGTTTGCTTATTTTCAGTAGATGAAGGTACTGTTTGCCCAGATAATGTATTTGTGGTTTCCTCACTTATAGGATTAGACTGAGATGTGTTTTCTAACCCTCCATCAGATTGAGCTGTAGTGTCATTATTTTGAGAAGGTTCCAGTTCTGATGCTATTGCTTGCCCCGGATGAGCTAAAAATGCGACTGTAGCTATTAATGCTGAAAAAATACCTATATTAAATTTTCTAATACTAAATTTCTGTTTTCTAAATAGATTCATTAAATTGGCCTCCTAGTTGTAAATTCTTTATGATGTATGTCTAATGAACTTTGAAAAATATTTAAAGTAATGACTCATCCCAATATCGCTCATTTAATCAAACACAACTATTTAAAGTCTTTTTAATTTTATCATCTATATTATTCTAAATCTAGTAGTATAAAAATTTATCTTAATATATTTTTAAATGATATCAGAATTTGTTTTTTGAGATCCACATTGAATTATTTAATGATTTTTATATCAAAAAAAGTACGACTAAGATTTCAAATAAAAATCTTAATCGTACTCAGTGACCACATTTGTGATTTACAGTGTAATTCCAGAATTTACTAGAATAAATTATAAACTCATTTGTATTAATTTTTAATTTAGAATATCGTTATCTACAACTTCGAAGTTCTTTAAATATTATCAATTACAGTACCTTCATCGCCCCATGCATTCATTCCACCTTCGACATTTACAGCATGAACACCTTGTTCTTCTAAATATGAAACTACTTTAGCACTGCGTGACCCCGCTGCACATACAATATAATACGTGTCATTTTTATTGAATTCTTTTAAATTATCAGGAATTTCATCCATAGGAATTGTTTTTGCTCCAGGAATAACACCCATTTCAGTTTCTTCGTTTGTGCGAACATCTACAATGTTAACTGGATTTGAATCTAATATTTTTTTCTTTAATTCATCTACTGTTATTGACTCCATTTAATAGCACTCCTTTAGAAAAATATTATTTAGCAACTATATTAACTAGCTTTTGAGGTACAGCAATAACTTTTTTAACTTCTTTTCCTTCAATACTCATTTTAACATTATCATTAGACAAGGCTAAGTCTTGCATTTCTTCTTTAGATAAATCTTTTGGAATATTGATTTTTGCTCTAACTTTACCATTGACTTGAACTACGATTTCAACTTCATCATCTACTAATAAACTTTCATCAAATGTTGGCCATGGTTGATAAGTAATGGTATTTTCATGCCCTAATCGATCCCATAATTCTTCACCAATGTGTGGTGCAATAGGCGCTAACATTTTTACAAACCCTTCGATATGAGGTTTGTAAACTTCATTGGTTTTATAACACTCATTAATAAACACCATTAATTGACTGATTGCAGTATTAAAACTAAGTGTATCAAAATCTTCTGTTACTTTTTTCACAGTTTGATTGTAAACCTTATCAAGTGAATGATTGTTAGAATCTACAATTTTTTTATTGATTGAATTTTCATCAGTAATGATAAGTCTCCAAACACGATCTAAGAATCTTCTAGAACCATCTAAACCTTTTTCACTCCATGCGATCGCAGCATCTAAAGGTCCCATAAACATTTCATATAGTCGTAATGTATCAGCACCATGTGATGCAACAATATCATCTGGATTAATCACATTACCTTTAGACTTACTCATTTTTTCATTGCCTTCGCCTAAAATCATTCCCTGATTGTATAGTTTTTGGAATGGTTCTTTTGTTGGTACAACACCTAAGTCATATAACACTTTATGCCAGAATCTTGCATATAATAAGTGAAGTACTGCATGTTCCACGCCTCCAATATATAAATCAACAGGTAGCCAATGCTTTAATTTTTCAGAATCTGCTATCATTTTTTCGTTATGTGGATCAATGTAACGTAAATAGTACCAGCAACTGCCAGCCCATTGAGGCATTGTATTGGTTTCTCGGCGCCCCTTCATACCTGTCTTTTCATCGATAACGTTTACGAACGCATCTATATTTGCAAGTGGGGATTCACCGGTACCTGATGGCTTAATTTCATCTGTTTCTGGAAGTAGTAAAGGCAATTCATCTTCAGGAACTGTAGTCATTGATCCATCTTCCCAATGTATAATAGGAATTGGTTCTCCCCAATAACGTTGCCTACTAAATAACCAATCACGTAATTTATAATTGACTTTTTTCTCACCAGCACCTTTAGATTCAAGCAATTCTATCGCTTTACTTATTGCCGCTTCATTTTCTAGACCGTCTAATTCTCCAGAATTAATGTGTTTTCCTTCGCCTGTGTATGCATATTTTTGAACTTCGCCACCCTCTATAACTTCGATAATTGGTAAATTAAACTTCGTAGCAAATTCATGATCTCGCTCATCATGTCCAGGCACAGCCATTACTGCACCAGTACCGTAAGTTGATAAAACATAATCTGCTATCCAAATAGGTAATTTATCGCCAGAGAGCGGATTAATTGCAAATGCTCCAGTAAACACACCTGTTTTTTCTTTAGCTAAGTCCGTACGTTCTAAATCAGATTTTTTTGATGCTTCATTTTGATACAATTTGACTTCTTGTTCTTTATCACTTGTCGTAATTTCATTCACAAGTGGGTGTTCTGGGCTTAAAACTAAGAAAGAAGTACCATAGATTGTATCTGGTCGTGTCGTAAACACTTCAATATTTTGGTCAGATTGCTCAATTTTAAATGTTACTTTGGCACCTTCTGAACGTCCAATCCAGTTTCGTTGCATGTCTTTAATTGATTCAGGCCAATCTAACTCATCTAAATCTTCTAGTAATCTATCAGCATATTCTGTAATTTTGAGTACCCATTGTTTCATAGGCTTACGATAAACAGGATGACCGCCACGTTCTGATACCCCATCGACAACCTCTTCATTCGACAAAACAGTACCTAATGCAGGACACCAATTGACAGCAACTTCATCAACATAAGCTAACCCTTTATTATACAACTGAATAAATATCCACTGCGTCCATTTATAATATTCAGGATCTGTAGTATTCACTTCTCTATCCCAATCATAACTAAATCCTAATTCTTGAATTTGTCTTTTGAAAGTTTGAATATTTTTCTGTGTAAATTCACGAGGATCATAACCAGTATCTAAAGCATATTGTTCTGCCGGCAAACCAAAAGCATCCCACCCCATAGGATGTAATACATTGTAACCTTGCATTCTTTTATATCGTGAGATGATATCCGTTGCCGTATATCCTTCTGGATGACCTACGTGTAAACCAGCACCAGATGGATAAGGAAACATGTCTAATGCATAAAATTTCTTTTGTCCTAAATTATCATTCGTTTTAAAGGTCTTATTTTCTTCCCAGTAATTCTGCCACTTTTTTTCAATTTCCTTATGATTATAATTCAACACATTTCCTCCTAATTCATAAAAAGACATCTCTACTATTAATGATTTGAAAGGGACGACCTGTGCCGCGTTACCACCCTTATTCGCTAACAGTTAGCGCACTTCATTTTAATAGTAAGAGATGTCTAGTTAAATGTCGTTTATGTTAATAAGTCATTTAGTCCTTAACACTAGCTCTCACCAACACTAGCTCTCTGTAGAAAAGCCTCTAAATGCTTAATACTATACGTGTTTAATATTATTGTATATGGTCAATGAATGCAAGTAGTTAATTAAATATCATTACTTTAATTAAATACCATTCTGATTTCGTCGTCTTCTTGATTGATGTTGATTTTTAAAATTCTTGGGTAACACTTTATCATAGAAACTTAAAAATAACAGTGCAAAACTTAATAATATAATCATCCCAATAAACATCATACTCATATTAAATGTATCTACAAGTATACCCCCAATAAATGGTCCAAATGCTTTACCCACTGTAGATGCTGAATTAACAAATCCTTGGTATTGCCCTTGCTTTCCAACTGGTGCAAGTTGATTTGCTATAGTTGGTACTGCAGGCCAAACAAACATTTCTCCAAAAGTTAAAATGACCATGCCAACTACAAATATAGCAAAGTGATTTGCAAAACTCGTCACTAGGAAAGAACTCATAAAAATTAAAATACCTACAAACATTTGATGTTTTAAATTACCTTTTAATAAGATAATAATTGGTCTTATTAAAGGTTGAGCTACTAAAATCATAATTCCATTGATTGTCCATAATACACTATATTGAGACATTGAAATATTAATTGATTGTGTGAATGAAGCTATCGTTGTTTCCCATTGAATATATGCAATCCAACAAATTGCAAACATTGCACATACTAGCATCATAGCAGTAAATCGTTTTTTATTTTCTTTGCTTTTTAAATCTATCGAATCTTGTGGTTTAAATTTAGCATTAATCTCTAAATTGAACTGTGTAATCGCCACGATGGCAAAAAGTACATACATAATGAGGTTTGCCATAAAAATATAATTGAAACTAAATTCAGCCACAAAACCTCCTAATGCCGCGCCTAAAGCAACCCCTATATTTTGTGCTAAGTAGATAGCATTAAAAGTTTGTCTTCCTCCATTAGGCCAAACGGCACCTGCCATCGCATAAATAGCAGGAACTATCATTCCACCACCAAATCCAAGTAGTACTAACCAAATTGCATACCATGGCCAGCCATGAAACAAGTTGAGTAATGTGGTACTACATAAACACGTAAATGTACCTATTAAAATCGTTTTGTAACCACCAAGTTTATCAAACAAAGAACCACCTAACAAATTACCTACAACCATTCCAAATGAATTAATCATCAAAACGATACCTGCAATTGTTAAACTCTTATGAAGTTCTTCCTTCATGAAAATTGTATTTAAAGGCCACAAAAAACTGGCGCCGGTTATATTAAGTGCCATACCTATAACTAGCCACCATACTGATTTAGGTATATTCATATCATGAGTCCCTCTCTTTATATTTTTCTCAATCTACAATAGACACTATAACACTAAAATATGTTAAAATCTGTACTTAGAACCTAAATAGAAAGGAAAATGTATTATGGGTAACTATTTCCCGTATGCCTTTGAAGATAAACGCTATCACACATGGAACTATCATTTAAAAAACAAGTTTGGTCAGAAAATATTTAAGGTCGCATTAGACGGAGGTTTTGATTGCCCAAATAGAGATGGTACTGTAGCTCATGGAGGTTGCACATTTTGTTCTGCAGCAGGAAGCGGTGACTTTGCAGGTAATAGAGCTGAACCAATTGAAGTTCAATTCAAAAAAATAAAAGAACGTATGCATGAAAAATGGAGTGAAGGTCAATATATTGCATACTTTCAGGCGTTTACAAATACGCATGCACCTGTTGAAGTACTAAAAGAAAAATATGAACCTGTCTTAAAAGAAGATGGCGTCGTTGGTTTATCAATCGCGACAAGACCTGATTGTTTGCCTGATGATGTTGTAGAATATTTAGCTGAACTTAATCAGCGCACTTACTTATGGGTAGAATTGGGCCTACAAACTGTGCATCAGTCAACTTCCGATTTAATAAATCGTGCTCATGATATGCAAACATACTATGACGGCGTAACAAAATTACGCAAACATAATATAAATGTTTGTACGCACATAATCAACGGCTTACCAGGTGAAAATTATGACATGATGTTGGAGACTGCTAAAGAAGTCGCTCAGATGGACGTTCAAGGTATTAAAATTCATTTATTACACTTGCTAAAAGGAACGCCTATGGTTAAACAATATGAAAAAGGTATGCTCGAGTTTATGAGTCAACAAGATTATACCAATCTTGTTTGTGATCAACTTGAAGTATTACCCCCAGAAATGATTGTGCACAGAATCACTGGAGATGGACCTATAGATCTAATGGTCGGACCAATGTGGAGTGTTAATAAATGGGAAGTATTAAATGAAATTGATAATGAGCTTGCTAGACGAAACTCCTATCAAGGTAAAATGAACAAGCAGAGTATACAATCATGAAACTAGAACGTATTTTACCCTTCTCTAAATCGTTAATTGATTCTCATATTAATCATAATAGTATTGTAATTGATGCAACATGTGGTAATGGGAATGATACTGCTTATTTTGCTCAACATGTTCCAAATGGACTTGTCTATGGATTCGATATACAAGAACAAGCAATTTTGAATACGCACAAAAAAACAAAAGATTATTCGAATGTAAAATTAATCCAATCTGGTCATGAAAATGCTAAATTGCACATTCCCGCCCAACATCACGGTTGCATAGATGCTGCTATTTTTAATTTAGGTTATTTACCGAAAGGTAACAAAGAAATTGTCACTAAACCTGAAACAACAATTATGGCTATTAATGAAATCTTTGATATCTTAAGTATTGAAGGAATTATTATATTAGTTATATATCACGGTCATGAAGAAGGTAAAGTAGAAAAAGAAGCACTACTTGAATTTTTACAAAACTTTGATCAAAATAAAGCTCATATATTGCAATATCAATTCATAAATCAAAAGAATAACGCTCCTTTTATCTGTGCTATTGAAAAGCGTAATTAAAAAATTTATACACGTGTACGTAAAAAGAACCTGAGACAAGCAAACATTTTGTCCCAGGTTTTTTTAATTATAAATTTCATCATGAAGTATACCTTACTTTTAATTGCTATTAAGTTTACTGATCCTCATAATTTTGAAAACACTCTTTAATATAGTTCAACAACTAATTCTCATAATTATACCCATGATTCAAATAAAATAATTTGTTCAGTTAAAGATTTAAAGCACGTTAAATTAAACTGCTAAAATAGATTGTAAACTAGATTGCATTGGTTCAGACTTGATTTTAATTGAGTCATCAATAAACTTTAATAAATCTTCTTTTTTAGAATTTTGCTTGTCATTAAAATGAATAATAACTGTACGTTCATCATCTTGAGGTCTTTCTTTGTAAATCCACTCAAGATTAACTAAATTATTATAAGTACGTGTACGTTTATACGGTTTAATATGAACATATTTATCCATTTCCTTTAAAGTCATTGAGCCTTTTTCCAAAAGTGTAAGTAAAATCAAAATTTCCTCTTTAGACATTCCATATTCTTCTTTGATTGTATTAAAAATTGAATCAATCTCTTTGAATAATGTCTCTAATTGTAAAATACCATAAACCCTGTTCTTTTCACTATTAGCCAAAATTAACATCTCCCAAATAAAAAATTGTGAATTCTATAAACTAACTTAACCATTTCCCCCAAATTTAATTTTACAAATGGTCAAGTTATTAAACTTTAGAATTATACCCTTTTATTTCAATAATTGAGCTACTTAAAATCAACTTTATCCGTAAAAAGATTTAAAAATGAGATTTAAAAAAATCTTACATCTAGTGCAACTCAAATTCTAACCCAAAAACTTAGCGTTAATACATATTAAAATTAAATTAATTATATAAGCAAAATATATCAATTCTACATTTAAAACGCAATAATTTTGACAAAACTTTCTATACAAATTGTTAAATATATTTTTTATTAAACCAAACTAAATATATCGTTAAAAATTATAAGAGCCCGTACAAGTTTAAGATGTACGGACTCATTACTATAGTCCCAGTATAAAACCGAGTTTCTTATTCACATTATAGAATTGTATACGAATTGATATCATTTTTCTTTCGCTCACTTAAATGTCTTCAATTTCCTCTTCATTTACTATAAAACCCATAGTATTTACACTATTATTTAAAAATGATAGAACATATCTCATCACCAAATCGCGTTCAGGTTCATTATGTATTTCATGATATAATCCATCCCAAACTTTAAAGTACATCTCTTTCGACTTTAATTTATCTTTCATTTCATTAATAGATTGAGTTTCTAAAATTTTATCATTGGTACCATACATTATCAATGCTGAAATAGGTTTAATATCTCTGATATGATCCATTGTTTCTTTCATCTTTTCATTTATAAGGTTATACCAACTATATGTTACCTTTTTAAGCATTAGTCCATCATTTGCTGTTTCTTCAATAATTTCATCATTACGTGTTAAATCTTGAGGAGTTATACCAACTTTAAATCTAGTATCTTTAGAAATTTTACCAACATTAGAAATCAATTTATTTTTGCGCCCTTTATAGTCTCTCTTTAGTTCTAACATAGGTGAAAATAACAAGATACCCTCAATAGGTAATTCTGTTTTCTCAAGCAGATTTAAAATGATGAGACCACCTAGTCCCACACCTAAAACAAATGTTGGAATTTTATATTCATTAGCTATTTTTATCCACTCTAATATATTTTCATGATACGTATTAAAATCATCTATTTGTCCCTTTTGAGCTCGTGAAGTTTGCCCTTGTCCCGGTAAATCGCCCATGATAACGTGATAACCATTTCGTCTTAACATCGTGATAACATATGCATATCTACCTGTATGTTCTAAAATATTATGAGCAATGACAACAACGCCTTTTGCGTCATTTTCTGTTTCCCACTTCCACATTTTCTAATTGCCCCTTTTTATATGTTCTTTATTAATATAATTATAGCAAACCAAACATATTGAATGCTATTTTAAGTGAAATTTGATAGATATTTAAATATTTTCTTTAACTCTTCAAATACATCTAAAAGTAAAAATACACTTTAAGTGTTCATGCTCTTTATGCAAACGCTTTCTTAAACTTAATTTTCATGATACACTATTTAAAAAATATCATAGTCTAGTATAACGGAGGTATTGCATATGTCCTTATTTAAAGATTTTTTCATTGCGTTATCTAATCATACATATCTTAATAAAATAGCTAAAAAGATGGGACCTCAAATGGGAGCAAATCGTGTAGTCGCAGGAAATACGATTCATCAATTAATTGAGACTATACAATATTTAAATGATTATAATATTTCAGTTACTGTCGACTCATTGGGTGAATTTGTTAATACTAGAGAAGAAAGCATTAAAGCTAAAGAAGAGATTTTAGAAATTATCGATGCAATATATAGCAATAATGTTAAGGCACATATGTCAGTCAAGATAAGTCAACTTGGAAGTGAGTTTGATTTAAATCTTGCTTATGAAAACATGAGAGAAATTTTACTTAAAGCTGATAAGAATGGGAAGATGCATATTAATATTGATACAGAGAAGTACGATAGTCTTTCTAAAATTCAACATATTATTGATAGATTGAAAGGTGAATTTAAAAATGTGGGTACAGTCGTTCAAGCTTATCTGTATGAAGCCGATGATATAATTGATAAATATCCTGAATTACGTTTGAGACTTGTGAAAGGTGCTTATAAGGAAGATGCGTCAATCGCTTTTCAATCAAAAGAAGAAATTGACGCAAATTATATTAGAATTATTAAAAAACGACTACTAAATTCAAAGAACTTTACATCGGTGGCTACACATGACAATGAAATAATCAACCAAGTCAAACAATTTATGAAGGAAAATCATGTCAGCAAAGATAAAATGGAATTTCAAATGTTGTACGGTTTCCGCACGGAATTAGCACAAAAAATAGCTAATGAAGGTTATTTTTTTACAGTTTATGTACCATACGGTAATGATTGGTTTGCGTACTTTATGAGAAGACTAGCAGAACGGCCTCAAAACTTGTCATTAGCTATAAAAGAATTTACTAAACCCAAAATCTTAAAAAAGGTAACCTTGGGTATAGGTATATTTGCAACTTTATTGACGTCTCTTATTCTTGGCATTAAAAGACATAAAAAATAAACATACTAAGATTAGCTATGAAGAAATCTATGACGATAGATTTTTTCATAGCTATTTTTTATAGTTATAGAGAGG
>OFLQ01000208.1_pt1 | contig 20512 bp, 19 predicted proteins | sample 1540881 | NCBI WGS metagenome assembly OFLQ01 (sample SAMEA4413047, study PRJEB24355) | metagenome | biome: human; feature: gut; material: faeces | place: United Kingdom | collected 2010
TGTTATGATAATTTTCATTATATTATAACAAAGTCTGAGCTATATGACTAGTTTTTCATTTTATAATCTGCCTCTGGACGTTGTTTTCGCAAATATAGTAAGATAGCACCCAAGATGATAATGGCGATGCTGACCCATTGAGAAACACGCAAGCCAGCAAACATGAGGCTATCGGTACGCATGCCTTCAATGACAAAACGTCCAAGACCATACCAGATAAGGTAAAATGAGGTCACATCTCCTTGACGAAGTTTCTTATTAAAGCGTCTTAGTCCTAGGATAGTGATAAATCCGACTAAGTTCCAGAGACTTTCATAAAGAAAGGTCGGTACACGATAACTCCCATCAATGAACATCTGCTGGCGAATAAATTCTGGGACATAATTCAGATGACTAACTGCTCTTCCGTAAGCCTCTTGGTTAACAAAGTTTCCCCAGCGACCGATACTCTGAGCAATCATAACGCCAGGTGCCGCGATATCTAGAAAATCCAAGACAGCAATGGCATGACGTTTCGAAAACCAATAGAGGACAGCTGCACCAGCAATCAAGCCACCATAAATGGCAATTCCGCCATTCCAAATCGCAAAAATTTCTGAAGGATTCTGACTGTAGTAAGACCACTGGAAGATCACATAGTAGAGCCTTGCACCAACAATGGCTATAGGAAAGGCAAGAAGAATAAAATCTAGGATGTTTTCAGGGTCAATTCCCTTTTCGGGAGCCCAACGCTGAGCCAGATAAACTGCAAGTAAGAGACCAGATACAATACAGATGGCATACCAATGAATACTGATTGGACCAAGTCTTAGGGCAATTGGATCAATGGTAGCTAACATCAGTCTTCACCATTCTTACTAATGAGGTTGGTCAAACGGTCCTCAAAGGTTTTGGTTGCATCAAATCCCATTTGCTTAGCACGGTAGTTCATAGCTGCAGCCTCGATAACAACTGATACGTTACGTCCTGTCTTAACAGGAATACGGACACGTGGAATCTTAACGCCTTGCAATTCGATTTCTTCGTTTCCGTTTCCAAGACGATCAAAGATCTTACCGTCTTCAAAATTTTCAAGATAAATGGCCAACTGAACTTGAGAGGAATTACGGACAGCACTAGCTCCGTAGAGACTCATGACATCAATGATACCAACCCCACGAATTTCAAGAAGATGGCGGAGGATTTCCGCGGGCTCACCCCAGAGAGTCTCCTCATCCTTAGCATAAACATCCACACGGTCGTCAGCGACAAGACGGTGACCACGTTTCACCAACTCAAGCCCTGTCTCACTCTTACCGATGCCAGAGTCTCCTTGAATAAGAACTCCCATCCCGTAGATATCTACCAAAACACCATGGACACTAGTTCGTTCAGCTAATTGCGAGTTAAGATACCAAGACATGTCACCTGAAAGCGACGATGTGCCGTTTCGTCCTTGAAGAACTGCTACACCATTTTCCTTAGCAGCTCGAAGCATCTCTTCCGGAATCTCAAGACCACGCGCCACGATAACAGCTGGAGTTTCCGCTTTAAACATATTCGCAAAAACAGAATAACGGTTGTAATCAGTCATGGTTTTAAGGTAGGACCACTCCTTCATCCCAACCAACTGAAGTCGTTCAGGTGAATAATAGTCAAAATACCCCGTCATTTCTAAACCAGGACGAGAGATATCAGCTGTTGTTATCGCTTTTGCCAAAAGCTCCTTATTTCCATAGACAACCTTGAGTTTAAGCCTATCAACCAGCATTTTAACAGTTACTGTCATGTTATTTCCTCCGATTATTTACTAGTTTCATTGTATCATAAAAAGGTTTTCAATGCGGTTCTCAAAGCAAAAAAGACCTATGACTAGCACTAAGGCCAATCATAGATCTTTTCTATTATAATTTACTCACCAATTCCACTCGTCTTCGACAGGTTCAGCGTTTTTACGTTTACGTCCATCCTTGAGTTTGATTTCGGGATAAATATCTTCTTTGTAAGGAAGGAGAAATGCTAAAACCAAGTATAGAAAGATTCCAAACTGTGTTGAAACCATGAGAATGATAGCCAAGATACGAGCCAGAGCTAGGTCCCAACCAAACTTATCTGCCAAACCTGCAACAACACCGGCGACGAGTCTATTTTTTCGTGTCTTATAAAAACGATTTGACATGGTCTTCTTCTCCCATCATTTCTTTGATTTAATTATATGATTTTTTTAAATTAAAAAAATCAGCCCTAGGACTGATTTAGAAAAATGAGCTTGCCTCGACACAGACCGCATCCAAACTTCTGTGTATTGACACGGCGTTTGCGACGGTAGATATGACCACAAGATTGGCACTGATAGAGGTAGTACTTCTCCTTTTGACCTTGCATCTTTGGAGCGTATCTAAGGCCTTCAACCTTGGTTAGTAAGTCCTTAAAATCTCTATCAACATGCTTGTAGCCCTTACCTTGAAAATAAAGGTGATAATGACAGAGCTCGTGGCGGACGATTTTTCGAAAGGTCTCAAGACCATGTTCCTCATAGAGTTTTGGGTTGAAATCTAAGTGTCCATCCTTGGGAAAGAACCGCCCTCCAGTGGTCCGGAGACGCTTGTTCCACAAGGCTTGATGCTTAAATTCCCAGCCAAAATCTTCTATAGAAACAGTCTTAACATAATCAGTTAGATTCACGTGGATTCACCAAGGAGAGGTTGAGTTTTTCATGCTCCAAATCAACTTTTGATACCCACACGGTAACCAAATCCCCAACAGAAACGACCTGACTTGGGTGGTTAACGAAGCTCTTGCTCATCTCAGAGATATGGATAAGGCCATCCTCATGGACACCGATATCCACAAAGGCACCAAAGTCCACAACATTTCGGACTGTCCCTTCAAGTTTTTGTCCGACTGACAAGTCTTTGAGTTCAAGAACATCCTGACGAAGCACTGGTGCTTCAAAATCATCACGGAGGTCACGACCTGGTTTCAAAAGGTCAGCGATGATATCTTTAAGGGTTTCCTGTCCAAGCCCTAGCTCTTCTGCTGTTTCTTTAAGATTAAGAGCCTTCAATTTCTCTTTGGCAGAGTCGTCCAAATCTGTGATATCCAACTGCTTGAAGAGGTCTTTTACCGCTGGGTAAGACTCTGGGTGGACCCCTGTATTATCCAAGATATTCTTGGCATTTGGGATACGGAGGAAACCAGCTGCTTGTTCGAAGGCTTTGGCACCGAGACGTGGGACCTTTTTGATTTCAGCACGTGATGCAATCTCACCATTTTCCTCACGGTAGGCGACGATATTTTCAGAGATGGTCTTATTGAGTCCTGACACGTGTGACAAGAGGGTACTACTTGCCGTATTGACATTGACACCGACTTGGTTAACCACGGTATCAACGACGAAATCAAGATTTTCAGACAGTTTCTTCTGGCTAACATCGTGCTGGTATTGGCCTACTCCGATTGATTTAGGGTCAATCTTAACCAACTCGGCCAATGGGTCTTGGAGACGACGGGCAATGGAAATGGCAGAGCGTTTTTCAACCGTCAAATCTGGAAACTCATGGCGAGCCAACTCTGATGCAGAGTAGACAGAGGCACCACTTTCATTGACAATGACATAAGAAGTTTCTGGGAAATCCTTGAGGACTTCTGCCACAAAAGCTTCACTTTCACGGCTTGCTGTTCCATTACCGATCGCAATAATCTCAATGGCATACTTTTTGATGAGGTCAGCCAAGTCTTTTTTAGCCTGTGCGATTTTAGCCTGACTTGCTGGAGCTACTGGATAGATAACTTGCGTTGTAATGAGCTTACCAGTTTGGTCAACCACGGCCAACTTAGCCCCTGTACGAAAGGCTGGGTCAAAACCAAGTACCATCTTGCCTTTAAGTGGCGATACTAGAAGGAGGCTTCGAAGATTTTGAGAGAACAGTTGAATAGCACCATCTTCTGCTGCTTCAGTCAATTCACTTCGGATACGACGCTCCATAGCTGGAATGATTTTCTTCTTGAGAGATTGATTGATAACTTCCTCGATATAGTCATTTTTTTGTTTGAAACGAGCACTGTAGAAACGGTGCATTTTCTCAAGATTGTGCTTAAAGCTTACCTTGATAACGCCTAGTTTCTCACCACGGTTAAGGGCTAACGTACGGTAACCTTGAAGTTTAGACACCTTGTCCTCAAAATCATAGTAAATCTTGAAAATTTCTTTTTCATCCAGCGATTGATCCTTGAGGGTTGAAGTGATGTCACTGTTGTTCCAGATTTCGTTGTAAGTCCAAGAGCGCAAGCTATTGTCCTCAGAAAAGGCCTCAACCAAAATGTCCACAGCACCTGCAAGAGCCTTGTCAGCTGTTGGAAAGGCTTCAGATGTCAGCTTTTCAGCTTCAGCCTTGAGGTTGGGACTATTTTGCAAGATAAGACGAGCCAATGGGAAAAGACCTGCTTCACGAGCAATGGTCGCCTTGGTGCGGCGTTTTTCCTTATAGGGGAGGTAGAGTTCTTCCACATCTGCCAACTTTTCAGCCGATTCAATGGCTGCCTTGAGTTGGTCAGTCAATTTGCCCTGTGCCTCAATCTTGGCCAGAACTGTTTCCTTACGGTCTTGAAGAGTAGTCAAGGACTTGTCCATATCAATGATAGCCTTGATTTGCGTTTCATCCAGATTGCCGGTTTTTTCCTTACGGTAACGGGCAATGAAAGGAATGGTATTGCCTTCTGCGGTCAATTCCAAAACTGTTTCAACTTGTTGTTTTTTTAGGCCCAATTCCTGAGCCAATGTCTCTAGATTACGATTTTCCATAGGTTCTATTATACCACGATAGGAGATTTGCTTGGGTAGAAAACCTTGTAGCTGAAGCGAGAATTTTTAAGCAAGAGGTAGTATAATAGAAAGGTAAACCTATTGTTAGGGGCTATTTCTAACAGAAATGACGCCCTTAGTATCTTTTTGCAACTGAACTCGGGCCATTTCTTTCGGAAAATAGATGCATCTTCCTAGAAGCAGAGCTTCTTCGTCTGATGCCCTAATTTTCTCTTAGAAATGACGCCCTTAGTATCTTATTTAAACTCGGAGGCTTTTTATGGCGGTTATTCAGAAAAAAACAAATGAACTTGAAAGCATGATGGCATCTTTTGCGGCTATCCCTGATTTTGAGAAGGCGGGAACTGATCCTAAGAAGGACAAACGTCTTCAAGAAGATAAGAAGAAATAATAGTTATGGCTATTTTTCATCAACTACCAGATAGCGTTTTGCAGCTTCTGGCAGTTTTTCTATCTATTATTATCGAAGCCCTGCCCTTCGTTTTACTAGGAAGCATCTTGTCTGGCTTTATCGAAATCTTCGTGACTCCTGAAAAGGTCCAAAACTTCCTGCCGAAAAACAAGGTCCTGGCTATTCTCTTTGGAACTCTAATTGGTTTTATTTTCCCTTCTTGTGAGTGTGGGATTGTTCCCATTATCACGCGCTTTTTAGAGAAAAAAGTGCCTAGCTACACGGCTATTCCTTTCATGGCAACAGCTCCTATCATTAATCCAGTCGTTCTCTTTGCGACCTATACGGCCTTTGGGAACTCTTGGTACTACGTAATTTTACGTTTCCTCGGGGCTTTCTTGATTGCCATAATTTTGGGAATCTTGCTGGGCTTTGTGGTGGATGACCAGATTCTCAAGGATAATCGTAAGGTCAGTCATGTGCACGACTATAGTGGTTTGTCAGCTGGTAAGAAAGTTTTTCAAGCCTTGGTTCATGCGGTAGATGAATTTTTCGACACTGGGCGTTACCTGATTTTCGGGAGCCTGGTGGCCGCAGGGATGCAGACCTACCTACCTACCCGTATTCTTACGACAATCGGGCACAATTCGGTGACAGCCATCCTCATCATGATGCTTTTGGCCTTTATCCTCTCGCTTTGTTCAGAGGCGGATGCCTTTATCGGGGCTTCCTTGCTCTCTAGTTTTGGAGTGGCACCAACAGTGGCCTTTCTAATCATCGGTCCTATGGTTGATATCAAGAACCTAATCATGATGAAACACCAGTTTAAGACGCGCTTTGTTGGTCTCTTCGTAGGAACCGCAAGTCTGGTGACAATCATTTACTGTCTGGTATTGGGGGTGATTTAATGTTACGTTTTCTCATCTTATCTGGGTATTTTGAGCTGGTCATGTACTTGCAAGTTTCTGGCAAGCTCAACCAGTATATTAATATCCACTACTCCTACTTGGCCTACATTTCCATGGTGCTTTCCTTTATCCTCGCTGTGGTTCAACTCATTGTTTGGATGAAGCAGATGAAGGTTCACTCGCATTTGTCAGGTCGAGTAGCCAAGGTAGCCAGCATCGTTCTCTTGGCCTTTCCAGTCCTTACGGGGCTCTTGGTGCCAACAGTAACCTTGGATGCCAATACCGTATCAGCTAAGGGGTATCATTTTCCACTGGCGGCAGGGAGCGATCCTAACCAGGCCGACCAAGAGGGAACGACTATCCAGTACTTGAAGCCAGACACCAGCTCCTACTTCACCTCCTCTGCTTATGAGAAGGAGATGACCAAGGAGCTAGCCAAGTACAAGGGACGTGAGACCATCCAGATTACCACGGAAAATTACATGGAAGTTATGGAGCTCATCTACCTCTATCCTAACGATTTTGTGGGCAAGAAGGTCACCTATACCGGCTTTGTTTACAATGACCCACAGACCAAGGGTTATCAGTTCATCTTCCGTTTCGGTATTATCCACTGTATCGCCGATTCAGGTGTTTACGGACTGGCGACGAGAGGAAGTGACCAAACCTTCAAGGATAATACCTGGGTAAAAGTCACTGGTACCATCACTGTGGATTATTATCAAAATCTTAAACAGAGCCTCCCTATCCTCAATTTGACTGAGGTCAAAGAGGTCGGTCAACCTGACAATCCCTATGTTTATCGCGTATTTTAAAAAGCCAAGTTCAGTTGAACTGGCTTTTTAAGTTGAATCAAACTGTACAGTTACTTAAATCTTGAGAGTACAAAAACGGTTGACTCCAGCAACCACAGCAGTGATTAGTTGTACAGTTACTTAAATCTTGAGAGTACAAAAACGCGGACTTTGACCGACACCGGACAACAAAAGTTGTACAGTTACTTAAATCTTGAGAGTACAAAAACTATGGTATATAATTAACCTTGATTCCATTGGTTGTACAGTTACTTAAATCTTGAGAGTACAAAAACTCAATAGCCATTTCGTAAGACAACTCAACTGTTGTACAGTTACTTAAATCTTGAGAGTACAAAAACCTATTGTAACCAAAAACTTCCCACCTTCCTGTTGTACAGTTACTTAAATCTTGAGAGTACAAAAACTCGGTAAGAGCTTTACCATCGAACATCATAGTTGTACAGTTACTTAAATCTTGAGAGTACAAAAACCAGTCTTTGGTTTTGAAATTTTAGGGGCTGGGTTGTACAGTTACTTAAATCTTGAGAGTACAAAAACTCACTATATCGCTCTTATGCGAGATATTCGTTGTACAGTTACTTAAATCTTGAGAGTACAAAAACGCGACGCTGAGGTCTCTGGCAACGCTGAGGGTTGTACAGTTACTTAAATCTTGAGAGTACAAAAACTGTTTGTCGGGCCTACAGGAGTTGGTAAAAGTTGTACAGTTACTTAAATCTTGAGAGTACAAAAACCATTCAATAAAGTCGCAAATTCAAGTGATGGTTGTACAGTTACTTAAATCTTGAGAGTACAAAAACTCTCTAACGGTAATGGGAAATATAGCCCGTGGTTGTACAGTTACTTAAATCTTGAGAGTACAAAAACTTAGAAGTGCCGTCAGTATAAGTTGTTTCGGTTGTACAGTTACTTAAATCTTGAGAGTACAAAAACAAGCAACGGCTAGTGGAAACCAAAACGAAGGTTGTACAGTTACTTAAATCTTGAGAGTACAAAAACCGGCATTGTTCCCAACCACTGCCACCTTGCGTTGTACAGTTACTTAAATCTTGAGAGTACAAAAACGTTTTGGCTTACTTTGGTATCAAATTTGAAGTTGTACAGTTACTTAAATCTTGAGAGTACAAAAACGACAGTCTGGTAAAACCTCTGAAGAATACCGTTGTACAGTTACTTAAATCTTGAGAGTACAAAAACGCGCTACGCATTTGGCTTTCTTGTGCCTTCGTTGTACAGTTACTTAAATCTTGAGAGTACAAAAACTAGTAGCAGCTTCTGCCATTCCTTCTGCCGGTTGTACAGTTACTTAAATCTTGAGAGTACAAAAACTCGTCAAAGGCTGCGTACGCAATGCTGATAGTTGTACAGTTACTTAAATCTTGAGAGTACAAAAACCTCTGTGAATGTCATTTCTTCCATGTCATAGTTGTACAGTTACTTAAATCTTGAGAGTACAAAAACGGTGCCAATTAAATCCAAATCCTGTTAAGTGTTGTACAGTTACTTAAATCTTGAGAGTACAAAAACCAAGGGTATTGAAGGATATTTACCTAAACGGTTGTACAGTTACTTAAATCTTGAGAGTACAAAAACGTTTTCAAAATCGGTACGGGGGATAGTTCTGTTGTACAGTTACTTAAATCTTGAGAGTACAAAAACATTGGCAGCGTGGTATTCCATGAAATTAGGTTGTACAGTTACTTAAATCTTGAGAGTACAAAAACCCAGATTCACGCTGGATGGTTGCCAAAATGTTGTACAGTTACTTAAATCTTGAGAGTACAAAAACCTCAAATGAAATTTTGACGTTTTTATACCCACATAGTGATTATAGAATCAATCACTGTACTTGTCAATTCTTACTTTCTAAATATCTATGCAATAGCTCCTCATCAGGAGTTTTTGAATATCTTATACGGTAATTAAAGTGAAACAAATGATTTAGTATATTCAAAATTACTGAATCAATAAGTGAGAGACTAGGTTGTCTCAGCATTTTTGTCAATAAATAAGGCGTTACGGTCTCTAATGACATCCTAAAATCCTCTCTCGTTGGAAAATTATTACTTGGATAATGTTTCTTTACCCTTTCATACATAAACTCAACATCGTACAAATGCTCAGCCTGGTCAGATAAAATATTGACGAACTTGCTATTTTCTTCATCAATCTTTAAATAGCCTTGATCACTTGGAAACAAAATAAAGGTTAGGTTTGGATACTTTTTGACTAGCTGACCAATCTCCTTATAAAAACTATCATAAAATTCCTCTGAAATAAAGCTATCAATATTTTTTAGCACAATGAGATATTTCTCTGTTGTTTGTGAAAGTAGACCGTCTAACATTTCTAAAAAGAGGGAAAGTTTATCTGTATTTGAAACCCATTCAAAAGATAGATTCTTATTCTCAATGACAAAAAATGGACTAAAATTTTTTGTGAGGAGTTGGTCTAGTGTTATAGGACGATTCTCTAAATGGTATTCCACCTGACCACAGTTTAAGTTTATATGCCCATTCATCACTCCTTCTATAAGCTCTACTTGTTCATTTATTTTCTCCAAATGGGCTACAATATCAACTTGATTGACAATTTTACTAAGGTAACCGTGAGCAAGTGTTCCTTTCTTGTATTCCATCTGCTCAAGTAAATCCTTAAAACTTGAAATGTCGATATAGTGATAGCTACTTCGCTTCACTATTTCTCCAGACTCATCAAGTATAGTAGGTTCCTCATAATCAAAAATACTTAAGTCCTCACTCGAGTATTTTTTTCCGCCAAAATACCAGCTCAAAATCTGCCAAATATAATATTTGAGTTCTTTATTCTGACCAACAATTTGTGTGATTGCACCAATATTTAATTCAAGACGTTCTTTGTAAGGATGTTGAACAAAAAATTTCATATGACCACCAACTTATTATCACTGACGATTTCTTCTTGCTTAGTTTTACCACCTATGATTAATGTCATCTCTGAAAATTGCTTTTCAGTAACCGCCAAAAGTCTCACATTTCCAGCAGGCAGATTACTCATCTTTAGCTTCTTATAAAATTTATTTGCAAAGCTTCTATTAGGACAAGTGCGATAGTAGACCGAAAATTGTAACATTTCAAATCCATTTGAAATTAATTCTTTACGAAAATTACGATAAATTCTTTTTTCATCCTTGGATTCCATTGGCAAATCAAAAAAACATAATAATCTCAATGCTTCATACCTCATCTTATTTTCTCCACTCTAAACTTGATACCACCGGACAGTGAAATTTACTAATATCTTTTTCCGAAATATATTTGATAAAGCCTTTGACATATTTATCCATAGCAACTGTCACTGAGCAAGTCTCTTTGCCATATTTGATTTTAGCATTGAGTAAGTCTGTCAATCCCAACCTATACTCATATTTAAGAAATTCTTGATCTCGTAGATTATCATAAACCCAAACATCTACAATCTGTCTAAATGGCTCCATCAAGTCATCAACCAAATTAAACTGATTGTATTCATTTTTATGGAATATACCTAATAGGCCATTTAAACCATAACCCGCCACTATTCTAGCCATCTGTGCCCTCATGATAGCGTAGCCATAGTTTAAACCAGCATTGATGACATCGGCTTCTTGTTGGGTTATTCTGACAAATTGTTTACCAAAGAGCTCATTAAAATAGACCTTGGCAGCATGTCCCTCTCTATTGGTTCTATCACCTGGTTCTATCTGCTCTTTATAGTCTGAAAGTAGTCTAATGTTATCCAGACTTTTTTCAAACATAGCTAGGACGTCCTCTTGGTTATTGATTTTATAGTAAGTCACAATCTGCCATGCCTTATCCTTTTGCTTCTGAGACCAGTCCATCTGTTCTTTCAAGCGCTTATAAGCTCTAAAGTGCCCATTTTGAGAGTGGTAAATCCCTGTTGGTAAATGTTCGTTATCACAAACAACTAAGGCAATATTATATTTACTTAGGGCACTTAATAATCGAAGAGTAACAACTGTATCCCCACCTTCAGCAACTATTATCGAAATATCACTAAGTGGCACCGTAAACTCTTGTCCCATCTTTTGCACTAACAAGTTATCAAGCTTTAAGCGCATCTTCTCACTTTGACTGACATGTACAACTCTCCAAGTCATTTCTTCTCCTTTTTAAATAACGAAAACACCCTGCCATAAAATGACAGGGTGTTGATTTCGGCATGAAGCCTTATCTTTGTAGCTTCTGCAAGATTTAAGTAACTGTGTAAGGCGTCCCTTACACGATTATTATAGTATATAGCAACTATAATTGCAACACTTTTTAACAATTAATATTAAAAATCTAGCTTAGGCTTATCACCCTCATTTTTGATGATATGCTGATTTCCTAGAACATCCGTTCTTACTTTATAAATAGAAATATTTGATTTTGCTAGTCCTTTTATACATCGTCCTGACTTATCTGCAGGACCTAAAATTTCAATAAGTGACTCATTCTTCTCAAATTTATCTTTTGAATAAGGCTTTAACTCTACATAATGCTTTTTATTTGGCATTGATCGAGAAAGAAAACGGAATAACTGCTGTTCTTTTGTTCCCGTATCTTTAATTAGCAACAAATCATTTTTATAAAGTGTGAACTTGAATTCTGAATCAGAATCTACACCCTCTTTCTTCTTAATGGCATTGTATTTTTCCTGAGAAATCTTATATGTTCCTGTCCCTTTTTCAAATTGTAGGTCAGCATATTTCAATCCAAGTATTTCGTATTTTCCAGTAGTCTTATTGAAATAGACATCCGCTCTCCATGGAGAAACTGACTGCAAGACAACCTTATTGTTACTATTCTTTGGAGTGATATCAATATGATTACCTAACTTACTATCATAGTATTTAAGACTCTTGATTTCAGGACCATTGCCTTTTTTACTATATTTACGAATATAGTCGCCGTGTTCTTCTTTAAATTTTAGGAAAGGATTACATGGTACTTCTTTCCCTTTTTCATTCATTTCCTTATTGGGATAGTTCTCTAAAATTGGTTCGATAACTTTCTCAAAGGTTTGTGGGTCGTGACGATACATGAGGAATTTTGACTTATCCTTCTGATAAATCTTTATAAAGGCATCATAGCCAGTCTGGCTATAGATATCTTTGATTTTCCCTAAGACATAAGTTTCATCCTTCTTATCTTTTCCTACTTTAGCATGTCTTGTCGCATAAATGGTAGCATCTGATATTTTACGATTAAACTTAGAATCCACTTGATATGAGAATAAGATACTGTCTTCAAATTCTTTACTCTTCAATGTATCAACAAAATGTTGATAAGGAGCTTTGAATACAGATTCCTTGTATTCATCGTCACTAATAAGTTCACCTGTTTCAATATCAAGTAGTTGATCTTCTGAATAACTTACAAGGGTATTTTTTTGTTTCTTCCACAAATTCAACTGACTTGAAGCAGCAATAATCAATGCATCGACAGCATGGTGATGATAAGTATCACGAGTCTTCTCAATTCCCCAATGGCGTCTCAATTGAGATGTGAATTGACCACGAACCACGGAAACTTTTGTATCAGTCTTGTGAAATCTAAAGTGTTCTTGAAGGGCATTGAGGACAACTCTTGAAGCGTATCTTGTATCTACAAGATTTCGTTCGATAAATTTCTTGCGAACATCAAATTTTGAAATATCCTCTTCTGTAAGAAGGTATTCTTTTTTCTTGTTTGAAAGTGCTTTTGACTCACGTACAAAAGCTTTTAATTCACGGAAAGACCATGCATCATCCATGCTATCTAAAGCCTGATAAGGTGTTCGTTGTCCTTTTTCTTGGTTAGCAGTTGCATAAACCAAAACCTTATTGGCAAGGCTATCATCGAAGGTGATCGAAAGAGGTAAAATATGATCTATTTCAAACTGATTAGGATTATTTATCAAATCATGGATTGAAATTGTCTTACCAGTATAAAGGCAACGTTCTCCTTGCTGATGCCAAAGGCGGATTTTAGTCGCTAATTGCTTATGACCGTGGAAAACACTATGTGGTAATTCAGCCTTTCCATTATATTGGTTGGCAGCCTTAAGCATTGCTGCATCTTTTTCATCTTTGTTGGCTTTTTGAATCTTTTGAATAGCTTTCTTTTCATCATCTTCATTCGTTTCTCGGGCCATTTCGATGACAATATTGTCAAAATCACCATACTCTTTGATTGCTGCATTTACGATTTTAATAGCTTGGCGAACAGACTTAGCAACAACAGGATTATAGATTTCTTCAGTTAGTAGTCTCTCATCTATATATTTTGTTTTATTCGATGACGAAGTCGTTTTTTGTTTTCCAAGTCGTTTCAGGATAGTCATTTGCTCTTCAGGCGTCGCATACAATTCTGGGATTAATTCCATCATAAGTTTGACAGAAAAATTATGCCAGCCTTTTCCAAAAATGGAACTATTTGCTTTGCGGAATTGAACCAATTCGTCAACTTGCTCCTGACTAAAGGTCCCATCAGCAAACTCATGCTCTATCGCTTCTTGGATACCTTCCTTCTCCGTATTTAATGTTAAGACATAGGCTAATTTATCAAGTTCCTCTCTTGCCATTTTCTTAACATCAAGGGTTTCAAGTGTCTTCATTTTTCGATAGGCTTCGAAAGTATGGATCTCAGCCTTATCTGATTTGTCGATACGGTATCCCTTGATATCTGCAACATCGCAAGAAAGTAGCTTAGCGATATATTTAAAGAGTTTCGCTGGACCCATTGCCTTTTCATTTTTGACATAATTAATGATTTGATTCTTCTGTTCTTCGCTCAACTTCTTGGTTTCTGTTGGAACTGTTAGATTGTTCAAATCATTTAGCAAATTGAATTCTTGAGCCGTGCAAGATGCTTTTGCTGCTCTATACTCTTCTGGATAAAATGTACATTTCCCGATTAGGATACCAAAAATATTGTCTAAAGTTATGTACTCATCTTCAGAATCTTTCTTAGTAGTATACCTTCCATAATCAGTCCGTGACTTTTCATTACCTGGTCCGTGATAATATTTACGTTTTCCAGTTAAAATTTCGAGATAACGATTAATAAATTCATCTGTAATCTGTGGATTAAATTCTTGTTGGGTTTGTAGTATTCTTAACGCTTCTGCACGATAAGCTGATGTTGGAAAGACATTAATTAAGCGATGTTTTTTTCCATCTTCCTCAACAGTAAAATCACCACGTAATTGACCATATTTTTGGTAGCGTTCCAACTGAATCTGTCCCGGTGTCTTAGTTTCTAATTGTTTACTATTTTCTTTAACAATTTGTGCATAGTCTCCTACTGATGAATTTCCGTCATCACTGGCATCATCGAGATAACTAATCCCACGGTGTTTCACCATATTTTTAAGAGCGATAAACAATTCTTCATTAGACAATTCATCGATCAAGCCCTTAACTCGTAATTGATATGGGTTAAGATTGATTGAAACCTTCGTAAAATCGGTGATTAATCCACTTTCCTCAAATAGATGATTTAAACGAACTCTACGATGTTTTTTACGTCGTGTCAATCGTCTCCCTTGACGATTTGTTCTACGTTCTACATTATTTTCCGCTTGGGCTGCTGGGAAAATGCGTGAATTCTTATGGATAATTTCTCCCGTCACTTTATTAAGGATACCTACACCAACAGAACCTATACCGATATCAAGTCCTAAAACTAAGTCGCTCATTTAAGAATCTCCTTATGCTTTTTTCTAATATTTTACAATAATATCTGAAAATTCACAACATTATTTTGTTAGCACTGTTATTATTTTAAAAAGCCAAGTTCAGTTGAACTGGCTTTTTCTTCTTGTGCAAAATGGATTTGTCTAGACTTCTTTTGCTAGGGCTATTGCTTTTTCAAGGGCTTGGTCCGTCGACTCGCAGATATTATCTGGACCGATAGTCTGGATGAAGCCTGATTTTTCGAGAACTCGGTAGGGTTGGGCGTTAACGTGAGAAAGAAGCAAGGTCATGCCACGTTTTTGGCAGATAGCAAGCGTTTCCTCAAGGGCATCCAGACCAGAGATATCCATAGCTGGAACGTTGCGCATGCGTAGGATAAGGACATTCTTACCATCGTCATTGATAACATTCAAGAAGTTATTGGCTGCACCAAAGAAGAGGGCACCAAAGATTTCATATACGACTGCATTTTTAGGGACTTGTTTCAAGTCGCTGTCCTCAGACAATATAGGATCGTCCAGATTTTCCTTGTCCACCCACTGACGGATTTGAGCCACGTCTGACATGCGTTTGAGGAAGAGGAAGGCTGCTAGGACCATACCAAATTCGATGGCAACCACTAGGTCAAAGAAAACGGTTAAGATAAAGGTTACGATAAGGACTGCTACATCACTCTTAGGGGCACGTTGAATCATACGAACGACAGTACGCCAACCGCTCATGTTATAACCGACAATCATTAGGATTGAGGCCAAACAGGTCATAGGAATCAATGAGGCATAAGGCATGAGAAAGAGTAAAATCAGAAGCAAGGTAAGGGCATGAACCATCCCCGCTACTGGTGTTCGTCCTCCATTTTTGACATTGGCTGCGGTACGGGCGATGGCACCCGTTGCAGGAATCCCGCCAAAGAGGGCTGACATGATATTCCCAACACCTTGGCCAATCAATTCAGCATTAGAGCGATGATTACCACCAATCATCCCGTCTGAAACAACGCAAGAAAGTAGGGATTCGATGGCTGCTAGTATGGCAATGGTGAAGGCTGGCGACATCATTTGACGAATCAAAGAAAATGATAGGTCAGGAACTGTGAAACTTGGAAGTCCTGCTTTGATGGTGTAAAGATCACCGATGGTTTTGACTGGGAGATGACCAAAAGCTACGATGGCTGTGGTCACAATAATTGCAACCAAAGACCCCGGAATTTTCTGAGAAAGGCGTGGCCAAAAGATTTGAATGACTAGGGCCAAGATACCAATTGCAAGTGTAGCCCAGCTAATACTTGAAAGATGCTTCCCATAAGCTAGAAGTTTTTCTAAGAACTCAGCTGGCACGGACTTCATCTCAAGGCCCAGGAAATCTTTAACCTGTCCAGCCACAATCCCAACAGCTATCCCCAAGGTAAAACCAAGTGTGATGGTTTTGGGAATGAACTTGATCAGGTCACCAAAACGCAGGAGCCCCATGATAATAAGCATGAGTCCCGCCATGAGCGTGGCAAGGGTCAAACCAGCCATACCATACTGGGCGATGATGCCATAGATGATAACAACGAATGCTGCAGTCGGTCCACCAATCTGAACCCGACTACCTCCTAAAAAGGAAATAAAAAAGCCTGCAACAACTGCTGTGTAAAGACCTTGTTCGGGATTGACACCAGAGGCAATGGCAAGGGCAATCGACAAGGGCAGGGCAATGATAGCCACGATGACTCCTGCAATCAGGTCCTTGATGAACTGGCCCTTAGAATAATTCCTGATGGTGGTGAAAAATTTGGGTGTGATATATTTTAAAGCGTCCATTTTTTCCTCCTAACTACTATCCTAAAACTCTTTAACTCAGTGAAATAACTCTTTTTCAATGAGTATCAGACGCTTATCAATTTTACAATCTTATGATAGCATAGGAAAAGCTCATTTTCTAGGGGATTGAGGGATTTAAAGCTATTATTTCAAGAATTTTTTAACTTTCTTAGTTTAGAAGTGAAGGTATCAAAAAACAAGTCCAGACTATGGACTTGTTTTGAAAGATTCATTATAGATTACCAACTTGTTGGCAAGGAAATCGGAATGTTAAGTTTCACCTTCATCTTGCTATTAGTCACAGAGGCTTGCTCAATTTCATAGCCGATTTCTGGAAGCTTGAGCTGAATTTGGTCGTTAACCATGCGAACACCACTGCTGGACTGGGCAATGCTCTTCTTGAGGTAAGGCAGAACCAGTGATTTTGGAACTGGAAGGCGACCCAGGTGGGCACCTGCCAAATCTAGTAGGATGACTTCCTTGTTAGTGTTGACCGTAAAATCAAGGCTAAATGTTGATTCGATAGGTCCAAGAGATACGGGAACCTTAGCTGTTAGATAGGAATCATTCAACTCTACGCTACTGTTTTGCAAGGTCTCGTCATTAGAATCAGCCATGCTTGCTTTTAGGATTTGACGAAACTGATTACTGTCAAGATTAATCTCAGTTGAAACCCCGCCTGATGAAAGGGACGCCCCACCAATACCAGCCTGGGCTAAATCAGCAAGGGATGTTTGTGTTGATACATTTTTTAATTGGTCCTGACTGTCGATCTTGTCCGGAATAAGTAGAGCCGCCACTGCAAAAAAGAGCACAATGACGAGGACAATGAGTCGTTTAAACCATTTCCACATAGGGATACCTCATTTCAATTTTTCACTTTTGACGTCTATTGTACTGTAATCAAGGGAAAAAAGCGAGTAAGAACTGGAAATTCTCTCATATTTTCTTAATGCAGGAGATATGGCTCCAGAACTTCAAAGACTTTTAAGTAAGCATTGGCATAAAGGTGGACGCCGTCATAGGTGTGCTTAGCCTTCTGCTCTTTTCTATCATCAACCAAATCAGCATTACAATTAATGAAGTGACAGCCATAGGTTTTGGCGATTTCCTCAAGAGCCTGGTTACAGCGGTCAAGATTTTCAGGTGTCCGCAGTTTCATCCACTGAATTGAAGCCTTGGTCTGCCAAGGCAGATGAAGATTGGCTGGATAAAAAGCCATCAGGTAAATCTTGGTATTTGGCAATATAGCTTGTGTTTGCTCCAGAATTTGGCTGATATTTGCCGTCATATGTTGGAACCACTGATCTCCATAAGGCTCCTCGGTCATGTCATTGGTACCGATATTGATGAAAACCTTGCTCGGTTGCAGATCCAAAAGTAGAGGATGGATATGCTGGAGAAATTCATCCGTATTCAAACCACTGATGCCTCGATTGTAGATGATGTCGTCGATACCTCTACTCCTAGCGATTTCACAAATGGGAAAAAGCTCCATAAGAGAGGAGCCCGTGAAAAGCGTCTCTCCCTTGATAGCGACCTCATTTAGGTACTGATAGTTTTTAAGTTTGATATCTTTTAATTCATCCATGTTAACTTTCTTCTATATAATTTTATCTAAATGAGGGAGAAGGCAAAGAGCATCCCTATAACCGTATTGGCCAAGGCGTGGATAAAGACACTTGGAAGAATGGAGCCGTTTGCTTTCTTCTCATTGATAGCACCCAAAACGTAAGCTATGAGACTGATAAAGACCAAAATGGCAAAAGCCTTAAGGTAACCAGTTAGTTGAATAAACATGAGTGCATGAAGGAGACCAAAGACTAGAGACTGAACGAGATTAGCCCCTAGAAATCCTAATTTACCTTGCAACCTTTTCAAAAGAAAACCTCTAAAGAAGGTTTCTTCTGGCAAGGCAGTCCCTAAGATAGCATAGGCTAGAATAGCAGGAAGAGCTCCAATTCCCTTTCCAGAAAAATCTGCTGTGGCCGTTTGGCTAGAGTCGAACCAAGCGAAGACGATAATTGAAAAAAGAAGAAAAACTAGACTAATACCCAAAATGGTCAGTAGTAATTGCCTCTTCTTCTGACTCTCAAATTTCTTCAACCCAATCCAGTCAAAGAAACCGACCTTTTTCCTGCTCCAAATTAACCAAGTGATAAAAAGAATGACAGAGACTATGAGCAGTTCCATAATACCGCTCATCAGTTTAGACATAAATAGGGTCATGAGTTTTTCCTCCTCTTCTAGTCAAAAGACAGCTTCGTTCTTTTGAAAACGATTACCTTTACACCTTGATTATACTACTTTTAGGGGAAGAAAAAGCCCATTTTCACCAGTCTTGCCAGGTTTCTTTGGCACGAATCACACGGTTTTGCTTATAGTCAATATGGTAAACACGCCAGCCACCAATCCAATCGTCCTTCAGCTTGTACTCAACACTTCCTTGAAGATCGTCACCCTTGCCCAAGAGCTTCTCCACTTCTTTTCTCGTCATGCCCTCAAGCTGATACTGCCGGTGAAAACTCCACATGAGTTTATGACGCATGTGATCTGGGGTACGAGCCCATTTTTCAGGAGTAAAAATCCGGTCTCGCGGGACAATGATTGCAAAATGAACCAGACAAATGATTTCAATAATTAAACAAAAGGCTTTTCGTCGTTTTCGTCTGGTTTCTGGGGTAAGATATGCCATAGGACTACCTTACTTTCTCTTGCTTCCAATGGTCGTCCAAAATCACTGTGTGCTCTTTCGAAAAGCGAATAAGGATATCTCTGGCAACTTGTTGGGATACACGCGCGACATTTGTCAATTCTAATCCTAGCTCAGGTGTGTCGTGTTCCAAGCGATACTTGTCATCCTCGGATTCAACAAAGATAAAACTCATTGACCCTTTCTCGCTATAAGTGAGATAGAGACTATCGTAGGATACTGGAAGTTGCACCAAGGCATCCCAGATATCACTGTCACTTGGGTTTGTCATCGTCGCATAGTCTACCTGATTAGCTGTCGAAATACGCATGACAAGGCCTTCTGCTGCTTTCTTTTTAGGTGCAAACCACTTAAACAAATGCATCGTTTTCCTCCTTTAGATGATGATTCCTTTTTGCTTGAGATTGTCCAGACATTCCTGTAAATAGGCAGTATCATGCTCTGGGTAAATGATGACTGGTAGCTTCTCCACTTCAAGCTTATCGTAGGCTGGCATCTGCTTGCCTCGATACTCCTTGTCCAACCACTCTGGGCTAACACGATAACCACGTTCCGTCATTTCTTGCATAATGAGCTCATGGTATTTAAACAAGCGGTAAGGGGAATAATCAAAAACATAGTTAACCGTCGCATGTTTGCGTTGCCATCCCTTACCACGGAGGGCACAACATTCTCGGTGCTGCCCTAATAATTGCTGACGGGGTAGTTTTGAAATCAAGGCTTGATGCCATAGTCTCATTTGCTACCTCCATTAATCAGAGTTGACTCCTCCAGATAGCGATTTGGGTACTTGATGAGGAGCTCTTTGACGGATGCCACTAAACACATCTGAGGAATTCGACCTGTCGCATAGCTTTCCAGTTGGGCCATAAACATTTCCTTCTCGCTGGCAGTCGCCTTTTTCTTAAAATACCCCCAGATATGTTGAAAGGCATTGACGACCTGACCAGGATTTTCAGGAAGGTCAAGTGCTTGATCAATATAGGCTTGAACCTGATCCAAACTAACCTCATCATTCTTGAGATAGTTACGGATTTCTAAGTAAATCTTGTTTGAATGGCTGAGCACCAGATACTTATTGGCTGCCCAAAGTCGCTCGCACTGGCGACGTGGATTGGTAGTTGTCATTAGGAACCTTCCTTGATTGCTTTTTATCAGTATAGCATAGTTTAAATGGGGATAATAGATTATGACTTTGAGAATTTGAAGAGTGATTTTCAACTATTTTCAGAAAAGGGCTTTTGCTTGGTTTGCTTGTAAGCGTTTGCTATACTTAAGGTATCAAAGAAAGGAGACAAAGCCTATGACATTGTCCAAAAAACTCACACTTTCTCTTGCCTCTATGGCAGTTCTTGGTCTTTTAGCAGCCTGCTC
>OFLQ01000212.1_pt1 | contig 20107 bp, 15 predicted proteins | sample 1540881 | NCBI WGS metagenome assembly OFLQ01 (sample SAMEA4413047, study PRJEB24355) | metagenome | biome: human; feature: gut; material: faeces | place: United Kingdom | collected 2010
TCATGAAGAATTAGGCATTCTATATTTCAAGTTGACTGGATTTCAGTCTTTTGGTCTTCCGTTCTTTATATGAAACTCCATCAAAACAACAGGATGAGCAAATACAAAAGCTACAAGATGATTTTCATTTTGAAAACGCAAATCATGCTAAAATTAACAATTCAAATGAAACTGGCAATCAAAGTAATATAAGTCATTCAAAACGGTCACAATATTCAACAAATGAAAGTAAAAATATTGATACACAAACTTCAAATTCAAGTACATCAAATCAAAATTTTCAACGTATTCGTAAAGGACCGAATATTAAATTGCCGAGTTATCAATTATTGGAAGCCCCAGAACCACATGAAAAAGATCAAGATTGGATAGATAATAAAAAGCAAGAATTAAACGACGCATTATATTATTTCAATGTGCCTGCGGAAGTGAAAAATGTAACAGAAGGACCGAGTGTTACTCGATTCGAATTATCTGTTGAAAAAGGTGTCAAAGTATCAAGAATCACGGCATTACAAGATGATATAAAAATGGCTTTAGCTGCTAAAGATATTAGAATTGAAGCACCAATTCCAGGTACAAGTTTAGTAGGTATTGAAGTGCCAAATCAAAATCCTACTAAAGTGAATTTAAGGTCAATTATTGAATCACCTAAATTTAAAAATACAGAGTCCAAACTTACAGTTGCAATGGGTTATCGAATTAATAATGAACCCTTATTAATGGATATCGCTAAAACGCCTCATGCACTTATCGCTGGTGCTACAGGGTCAGGCAAATCGGTATGTATCAATAGTATCTTAATGTCTTTACTTTATAAAAATCATCCAGAAGAATTGCGTTTATTACTCATTGATCCGAAAATGGTAGAACTTGCACCGTATAACGATTTACCACATCTTGTATCACCCGTAATAACAGATGTAAAAGCAGCTACACAAAGTTTAAAATGGGCTGTTGAAGAAATGGAAAAACGTTATAAATTGTTTGCTCAATATCATGTCAGAAATATTACTGCTTTCAATAAAAAAGCACCTTATGAGCAAAGAATGCCTAAAATTGTTATAGTAATTGATGAGTTAGCTGATCTTATGATGATGGCACCACAAGATGTAGAACAATCAATTGCACGTATAGCTCAAAAAGCTCGAGCTTGTGGTATCCATATGTTAGTTGCTACACAACGACCATCAGTGAATGTAATCACTGGTCTTATTAAAGCTAATATACCTACTAGAATTGCATTTATGGTTTCATCGAGTGTTGATTCTAGAACGATTTTAGACAGTGGTGGCGCTGAAAGATTATTAGGTTATGGTGATATGCTTTATTTAGGTAGCGGTATGAATAAACCTATACGTGTTCAAGGTACATTTGTTTCAGATGACGAAATAGATGAAGTTGTTGACTTTATTAAGCAACAGCGTGATCCTGAATATTTATTTGAAGAAAAAGAATTATTAAAGAAAACACAAACTCAAGCACAAGATGATTTATTTGATGATGTATGTGAGTTTATGGTTGAAGAGGGACATATTTCTACTTCTCTTATCCAAAGACATTTCCAAATTGGTTATAACAGAGCGGCAAGAATTATCGATCAGCTAGAACAATTAGGATATATTTCAGGTGCTAATGGTTCTAAACCAAGGGATGTTTATATTACAGAAGCGGATTTAAGTAAAGAATAAAATGAGTAAGGAGTATTGAAATGACACACTATCATTTTGTCGGAATTAAAGGCTCAGGCATGAGTTCATTAGCACAAATCATGCATGACCTCGGTCATGAAGTACAAGGTTCAGACATAGAATCATACGTTTTTACAGAAGTTGCATTAAGAAATAAAGGGATTAAAATTTTACCTTTTGATGCAAATAATATTACAAAAGAAATGGTTGTCATCCAAGGTAATGCATTTCCTGATAATCATGAAGAAATTGTTAGGGCACATGAATTAAAGCTTGATATTATAAAATATCATGACTTTCTTGGTCATGTTATAAATCAATATACATCTGTTGCTGTTACAGGTGCACACGGTAAAACGTCTACAACTGGTTTGTTGTCACATGTGATGAATGGAGATAAAAAGACATCATTCCTAATCGGTGATGGTACAGGTATGGGACTACCAGGAAGTGACTATTTTGCTTTTGAGGCTTGTGAATACCGTAGGCACTTCTTAAGTTATCATCCAGATTATGCAATTATGACTAATATTGATTTTGACCATCCAGATTATTTTAAAAATATCGATGATGTTTATGATGCATTCCAACATATGGCGTTAAATGTTAAGAAAGGAATTATTGCTTGGGGTGATGATGAATATTTACGTAAATTAGATGTAGATATTCCGGTTTATTATTATGGCTTTAAAGAAACAGATGACATCTATGCTAAAAATATTCAAATTACTGAAAAGGGTACGCAATTTGATGTATATATTAAAGGCGAATTTTATGATCAATTCTTATCCCCACAATATGGAAATCACAACATTCTAAACGCACTTGCTGTAATAGCAATTAGTTATTTAGAAAACATGAATGTAGAAAATATTAAAGAAGCACTGATAACATTTGGTGGTGTAAAACGTCGTTTTAATGAAACAAAAGTATCAAATCAAGTATTAGTAGACGATTATGCACACCATCCAAGAGAAATTAGTGCTACAATTGAGACAGCGCGAAAAAAATATCCGAAAAAAGATGTTGTTGCCGTTTTTCAACCACATACGTTCTCAAGAACTCAAGCATTTTTAAACGAATTTGCTGAGAGTTTAAGTAAGGCAGACCAAGTATTTTTATGTGAAATATTCGGTTCAATAAGAGAAAATACGGGAGATTTAACTATAGAAGATTTAATCAATCGTATTGACGGCTCGACGCTTATAGATGAAAATAGTATTGACGTATTAGAAAAATTTGATAACGCTGTAATTTTATTTATGGGCGCTGGTGACATTCAAAAGTTACTAAAAGCTTATTTTGAAAAATTAGGCGTAAAAAATGATTTTTAATATGTTTATATAAAAGCATCATGGGTATTAAATATTAATGACTTTTATTTTATGGTAATTAGGAGGCGTTTTTAATGGATTGGATTTTACCAATTGCAGGAATCATTGCTGCGATAGCGTTTTTAATTTTATGTATCGGTATCGTCGTGGTACTTATTTCTGTTAAAAAGAATTTAGACTATGTGGCTAAAACACTAGATGGTGTTGAAGGTCAAGTTCAAGGTATTACTCGTGAAACGACTGATTTACTTCATAAAGTGAATCGCTTAACTGAAGATATTCAAGGTAAAGTTGATCGTTTAAATTCTGTAGTTGATGCTGTTAAGGGCATTGGAGACTCAGTACAAAACTTAAATGGATCTGTAGATAGAGTTACAAACTCAATTACGCACAATATTTCTCAAAATGAAGATAAAATTTCTCAAGTTGTACAATGGTCAAATGTTGCAATGGAAATTGCTGACAAATGGCAAAACAGATACAATCGTAGAGGAAGTGCAAACTACAAAACAAACACTGTAGCAGATGATGCAAATCATAGCTACAATTCACGTGTTAATAAATAATTAATACTATTTAATGACAAATGCACTTAAATGAGGCTTTTACTTATTTAAGTGCTTTTGTTTTAGGAGGAAAGTTTATGGAACATTATAATCGTGATAATTTCGAGAAAAGCCATACAAGCGAAGAATTGTATCATCGCACATCTCGTTCACAATCTAACTCATTGAAGCGTAAGGATTTTGTAGTTAGTTTCATAGCAAGTGCGATAGTAGGTTCTGCTGTTGGATTGTACTATAAAAATAAAATATATAAAAAAACGGATGAATTGAAAGAAAAAGAACAAGATTTACGTAGTAAAGTTGAAAACTATAGACAACGAGCGGAAGATACAGTGGTTTCTGTTAAATCTAAAGTTGAGCAATTAAAATATGATTCCAAAGATAATATCCATGCAGATGAATTACAAGCTCAAAAAGCTGCTATTCAACGCGAAACAGACTTAGCGGATGAATCACCGGAAGCGCAAGCAATTCAAGAAGCAAAAAAAGAAACAAAACAAGTGGATGATGTGAGACCATCAGCAACAGAATTAGCAGCTCAACAAAATGCTATTCAACACGAAACAGACTTAGCGGATGAATCACCGGAAGCGCAGGCAATTCAAGAAGCTAAAAGTGAAGTTGATTCAAACAATAAAACATCTACGACGCACATAGATAGTGAGAAAGAACCTTCTGCTGAAGAAATTGCAATTGCTCAAACGGCAGTTAAAGAAGAAGCACGCAATCATGATTTAGCAAACCCTTCTGCAAGTGGAGAAGATACTAAAAGTAAGTCAGAAACTGAAACAGAAAAATTAGCTGCAGCGGCAAAAGCAAAAAAAGATAGAATAAATAATAATAATGAAGTTGCTAGTAACACGAAAAATCTAATGCAAGAAGAAGCTATAAAAGCTTCAAATAACTCTGATGTTCCAAATCTTGTAACTAATTTAAATCAATCTCAAGCATCAGATACTAATTCAGTTGCTTATCGCTTAGCACAGGCAGCAAAAGAAAAAAGATCTAAGCTCACAAATGGCTCTAAAGAAACACAACTTACAGAAGCGTTGTTAAAAGAACCATCAATTGCTAAAGCTCAAACAAAATTGAAGCGTATCCCTACACTTATTACTGAATCTAAAAAACATTCAAATAATCCGCACAGCCAAAAAAATTCGAATCAGACTAAGAATATAACAGCAACTAAAGAGGATTCCAAAGGCAAACAGCAACATACACCTAACCAAAACAAACGTAATAAACAACAAAAAGTAGAAAAAACTAGTAGCAAAATTGAAAAACGAACATTTAATGATTAATCTCGAGTTTTAAATATTAACAATGATAAAGAGTAAAATGAAGTGTATTGAACATTATAAAAGTTATATTCTTTATCTACTTAACACGATTTACTAACTATTGTGATTATTATGTTAAATTTTAAATTTAAGTCATTAATTTAAGAGATTATTTCACTTTAAAATTAGATATTTAAATAATATCTGAAATCTTGAGGTAGGACGACGAATTTATATTCAGTTCGTTCCTATCTTTTTTAACATTTAAATAATATTGTAATATCATTATTTAACAAATTATTACTTACATAAATTTACAGAAGATTTAGTATTTTCTGTAAATTGACGCTTGAACTATAAATGTGAAATTGTTAAAATTAGATTTGAATAATTTTAATTTTATCGCTTTAAAGTAACATACTTTATGCGGAACTATATCTTAGAGGTGAGTAGAAATGACTAATAAATTAGAACAGTATAGAGAAGAAATTGTTTCCTTAAATGATCAAATATTAGAATTACTATCGAAGCGAGGAGAATTAGCACAGAAAATTGGTGAAGAAAAAATTAAGCAAGGTACACGAGTATATGATCCTCAGCGTGAAAAGGAAATGATTAATCAGCTATTAGATAAAAATAAAGGTCCATTTAACGACAATGTGATTAAGCAATTATTTAAAGAAATTTTTAAAGCCTCTACAGATTTACAAAAATCAGAAAATGAAAAACATCTTTATGTATCACGTAAATTGAAACCTGAAGATACGATCGTTAAATTTGATAATGGTGGAATCATTGGTGATGGTAATAAATCATTTGTATTTGGTCCTTGTTCTGTAGAATCACAAGAACAAGTTGATGCTGTAGCACAAGATTTGCAGGCTAAAGGCGAGAAATTTATTCGTGGCGGAGCGTTTAAGCCGAGAACTTCTCCTTATGATTTCCAAGGTCTTGGAGTAGAAGGTCTCAAAATTTTGAAAAATGTTAAAGATAAATATAACTTAAATGTAGTAAGTGAAATAGTTAACCAAATGATTTCGAAATCGCTTCAGATTATTTGGATGTTTTCCAAATTGGTGCTAGAAATATGCAAAATTTTGAGTTACTCAAAGAAGCTGGTCGTACAGATAAACCTATTTTATTGAAACGTGGTTTATCAGCAACGATAGAAGAATTTATCTATGCAGCAGAATATATTGCTTCACAAGGTAACCGAAATATTATTTTATGTGAGAGAGGTATTCGTACATACGAAAAAGCAACTAGAAATACATTAGATATCTCTGCTGTACCTATTTTAAAGCAAGGAACACATCTACCTGTTATGGTTGATGTAACGCATAGTACAGGTAGAAAAGATATTATGTTACCGACAGCGAAAGCGGCTTTAGCCGTTGGTGCTGATGGAGTTATGGCTGAAGTTCATCCAGATCCTTCTGTTGCGTTAAGTGATGCCGGTCAACAAATGGATCTTAATGAATTCAATCAATTTTATCACGAATTAAAACCACTTGCTGATATGTACAATTCGAAGAAACTGAAATAGTAAATCATGTATCGTTATACAATTAAATAAGTGATAATTTCCCATAGTTCAATATACTTTTGAGCTATGGGAAATTTTATTTATACCAACCCATTAATAAAAAATCACATAAAAAATATTAAATGTAACGGAGTTTTTAACAGAATTGTGACAAAAACATAAAATGATTTCACAAACTATACAAATATGATAAACTTTGAAAATGATATGAAAACACGTTATAATAACAAATAAAACGTTTACAAGGAGGAAATTATGACAGTTACAATTTATGATGTAGCCCGAGAGGCTAGGGTATCAATGGCAACTGTTTCACGTGTAGTAAATGGAAACCAAAATGTTAAACCAGAAACACGTAATAAAGTAAATGAAGTCATTAAAAGGTTAAACTATCGACCTAACGCAGTTGCAAGAGGTCTTGCAAGTAAACGTACAACGACAGTTGGAGTTATAATTCCCGATATTTCAAATGTTTATTATTCTCAACTTGCAAGAGGTTTAGAAGATATTGCAACAATGTACAAATATCACTCAATTATCTCAAACTCAGATAATGATCCAGAAAAAGAAAAAGAAATTTTTAATAATTTATTAAGTAAACAAGTCGATGGTATTATTTTCTTAGGTGGAACTATTTCTGAAGAAATTAAAAGTCTTATTAATCAATCATCTGTACCAGTCGTAGTTTCTGGAACGGATGGTAAGGATGATCATATTGCATCTGTAAATATTGATTTTAAACAAGCAGCCGAAGAAGCAACACAATATCTTATAGAGAAGGGTGCTAAAACATTTTCTTTAATAGGTGGAGAATACTCTATAAAGGCACAAGATGATGTTTTAGAGGGCCTTAAAAATGTTTTAAGTCAGCATCAACTAAAATTAGACGATACATTACATTTAACTGGCAATGAAAGTTACAAATCAGGTATAAAAACATTTGAACAATTGCAATCGAATTTACCAGATGCTGTTCTTTGTATTAGTGATGAGCAAGCAATAGGTATATTGCATAGTGCACAAGATGCTGGAGTGAAAGTACCTGAAGACTTACAGATTATTAGTTTTAACAATACACGTTTAGTAGAAATGGTGAGACCACAGTTATCTAGTGTTATTCAACCATTGTATGATATTGGTGCTGTTGGAATGAGATTACTGACTAAATACATGAACGATGAAGAAATTGAAAATCCTAATGTCATATTGCCTCATAGAATAGAATACCGTGGGACAAGTCAGTAATAATAATTAGTGACATATAAGATATCTATATTAATGCTCTATAGTGAAATAAATATTTTCATTATAGAGTGTTTTTCATATTCACTCATTGTATCTGAATCAATCAATTTTTCTATTTAAATTCACTTTAACACATATTACTAAGGAATAACTTTATAACTGTTCTTGTTAGTACAATTAAATATTTAGTAATTTTATGGGTAAATACGATTATTTTCATATCAACGAATTACAAGTATTGTTATACGTGTAACTTTTGTGAAAAATTTCTTATGTATCCAGAATACGAATAGCATGATTATTTCTAAAATAACGAACTTTTAGCACTAAATATATTAAAATATTCGACATTTAAATGTAAGTCGGTTATCATGATTCATATAACTCGTTAATTATATAAAATCAAGGGGCTGAATATTTTGGCACAATTATCAGATTTAGAAATAGCAAACTTATCAAAACTTAAACCAATAAGTGAAATTGCAAGAAAAGTAGGGATTACTGAGGATGCTTTAGAACCATACGGCCACTATAAAGCTAAAATAGATATTAATCAGATACAAGAACAGGAGAAAAAAGGGAAAGTCGTATTAGTAACTGCTATGAGCCCAACACCAGCTGGTGAAGGAAAATCCACAGTAACTGTAGGTTTAGCAGATGCATTTAACAAGTTAAATCATAATGTTACTGTTGCATTACGAGAACCTGCCTTAGGACCAACTTTTGGTATTAAAGGAGGCGCAACAGGTGGTGGTTATGCTCAAGTGCTTCCTATGGAAGATATTAATTTACATTTTAATGGTGATTTTCATGCAATTACTACTGCAAACAATGCACTTTCCGCATTTATCGACAACCACCTACATCAAGGAAATGAATTGGGAATTGATCAACGAAGAATTGAATGGAAACGTGTTTTAGATATGAATGATCGTGCGTTACGTCATGTTAACGTAGGATTAGGTGGTACAACTCACGGAGTACCTAGAGAAGATGGTTTTAATATAACAGTTGCGTCAGAGATAATGGCTATTTTATGTCTAAGCCGAAATATCAAAGATTTAAAAGAAAAAATAAGTCGAATTACCATTGGTTATACACGTCATCATAAACCTATAACAGTTTCTGATTTGAAAGTAGAAGGTGCATTAACTTTAATACTTAAAGATGCGATTAAACCAAATTTAGTTCAAACAATTGAGGGAACTCCAGCTCTTGTTCACGGAGGCCCTTTTGCCAATATTGCTCATGGTTGTAACTCTATATTAGCAACTGAAACTGCTAGAAACTTATCTGATATTGTTGTTACAGAAGCAGGATTTGGTTCTGATTTAGGTGCCGAGAAGTTTATGAACATTAAAGCTCGTGAAGCAGGTTTCGATCCATCAGCAGTTGTTGTTGTAGCAACGATTCGTGCTTTGAAAATGCACGGTGGTGTTGCAAAAGACCAACTTCAACATGAGAACATAGAGGCTGTTGAAGCGGGACTTGTTAATCTTGAAAGACATGTGAATAATATTAAAAAATACGGTGTCGAACCAATAGTAGCTTTAAATGCATTTATTCATGACACACCTTCTGAAACAGCGTGTGTGAAACAATGGGCTAAAGATAATCAAGTACGTATTGCTTTAACAGAAGTATGGGAAAAAGGTGGAGAAGGTGGAATTGAACTTGCTAACCAAGTGTTCGATGTAATGCAGGAACCTCAAAACTTTAAGCATTTATATGAGTTAAAACAACCACTCGAAGCTAAAATTGAAACGATTGTTAAAGAAATTTATGGAGGTTCAAAAGTAAATTTCAGTAGTAAAGCACAAAAACAATTAAAGCAATTTAAAGAGAATGGCTGGGATGAATATCCGATTTGTATGGCTAAAACTCAATATTCATTTAGTGATGATCAGACATTGTTAGGTGCCCCGAATGATTTTGAAATAACAATTAGAGAACTTGAAGCCAAAACAGGCGCTGGATTCATCGTTGCATTAACTGGTGCTATAATGACTATGCCTGGTTTACCGAAGAAACCAGCTGCACTAAATATGGATGTTACTGATGATGGGAAAGCAATAGGTCTTTTCTAAGAAAATAAAAAAGAGAGTGAGACAGTGTTATTAATAAATATTGCTCGCTCTCTTTTCATTTCAAAAATTTCGATAAATATATCTGATTTTTATTCGTCTTTCGATTGTTTCAGCAAGTGCTGTTTAATATTGTATTTTTTAGCGTTTTCGTATTGTTGTTTAGAAATTTTTCCTTCAACACGCATACGTTTAAGTACGTATTGTTGACGTTTCATGCTCAATTTTAAAAGATGGTAAGGCTTTACTTTGCCGTGTTCGTCATAAGGCGTATAGCCGTATGGACTTTGCAGTAAGCCAATGAGATAAGCTGATTGTGCAATATTCAAATCTTTTGCAGGTATACCAAACAGACTATATGAAGCAGACGATATACCAGTTATATTGGCACCGTTGTAGTCATGACCAAATGGGACGATATTTAAATACGTATATATGATTTCATCTTTTGATAATAAATTTTCGACCCGTGTAGCCAAGATAATTTCATTTGCTTTACGACTATAAGTTTTTTTATTTGAGAGCACTTGATTTTTTACTAATTGTTGCGTGATAGTACTACCACCAGAAGATTGGTTTGAATTTGTGATATCTTGAAGCATCGCCCTTAAAAGTGCTTTAGGCATAATACCGTTATGTTTATAAAATAATGTATCTTCAGAGGCTGTAAGTGCATGTATAATATTTGAATTTACATGGTTCGGTCCAACTATGAGTGTATTTTGTGAATGATCATATTCTTTTAAAATTTGATTATTATGATTTATTAGCTCATCGCCAGGTATATGAAGGATTTTTGCTTTCAACTCTCGATCACTTATTGACGAAGCATCTTTAGTTAGTTGTTGGAAGTATAATACTAATGACAACAGTATAATAAAACCAATCAAAAAAACCACCAAAAAAATTACGACACATATATGTTTGACCTTCTTATATAAATGTTCAAATTTAGTATATTTATCTGTAGTTAGTATTTGATACTTGTTGAAATGCATTAGATACCTCCTAAAGTTAGATATAGTATACCATATCTTGAAAGTTGACTTTTAAAATAAAGTTAACTATAATAATATTCAATTCAATATGTTTTGAATATAAAGGACAAGTAACTTTTGAGAAAGCTTAAAGAGAACTAGTGGTGGCTGTGAACTAGTAGTTTCTTATTGGTGAATACACCTTGCTATTTTTATTATTCAACGTTTTATTAATGAACGTATCATTAATAGAGATATTTATGAGTAACGAACTCTATCTAAGTATGGTGGTACCGTGCACAAGCGCCCTTACATTTTGTAGGGGCGCTTTTTAATATGTTTGAATAAATCACTTATATCACTATATTTATTAAATATCTTTAACTTTTTTAATTTATAAAATAATTTAGGAGGATTTTATCAATGGCTAATGCTTTAATAGAAGATTTAAAATGGAGAGGGTTAATTTATCAACAAACAGATGAAGAAGGTATCGAAGAATTATTAAATAAGGAACAGGTCACTTTATATTGTGGCGCAGACCCTACAGCTGATAGTTTACATATTGGTCACTTGTTACCTTTTTTAACATTAAGACGCTTCCAAGAACATGGGCATCGTCCTATCGTCTTAATTGGTGGAGGTACTGGTATGATAGGAGATCCTTCTGGAAAGTCTGAAGAGCGCGTGTTACAAACAGAATCACAAGTTGAAGCTAACGTCAAAGGCCTGTCTAATCAAATGCATCGATTATTTGAATTTGGCAGTGATAAAGGGGCAAAATTAGTTAATAATAAAGATTGGCTTGGTCAAATTTCGTTGATTAGTTTTCTTAGAGATTATGGTAAACATGTTGGCGTTAACTATATGCTAGGAAAAGATTCTATTCAAACACGTTTAGAACATGGTATCTCTTATACAGAATTTACTTATACTATTTTACAAGCTATTGATTTTGGCTATTTAAATCGTGAGTTAAATTGTAAAATTCAAGTAGGCGGATCTGATCAATGGGGTAATATTACAAGTGGTATTGAATTAATGCGACGAATGTATGGACAAACTGAGGCATATGGCCTAACAATCCCATTAGTAACTAAATCAGATGGGAAGAAATTTGGTAAATCAGAGTCTGGAGCTGTGTGGTTAGATCCTGAAAAGACAAGTCCATATGAATTTTATCAATTTTGGATTAATCAATCTGACGAAGATGTAATTAAATTCTTAAAATATTTTACTTTTTTAGAAAAAGAAGAAATTAATCGATTAGAACAATCAAAAAATGAAGCGCCTCACTTACGTGAAGCACAGAAAGCACTAGCGGAAAATGTTACGAAATTTATTCATGGTGAAGCAGCTTTAAAAGACGCTATACGTATTTCAAAAGCACTGTTTAGTGGAGATTTAAAATCATTATCTGCTAAAGAACTTAAAGAAGGGTTTAAAGACGTACCTCAAGTAACGCTATCTACAAAAACGACAAATATAGTTGAAGTACTTATTGAAACAGGTATTGCTTCATCTAAACGCCAAGCACGTGAAGATGTAAACAACGGTGCAATATATATTAATGGTGAACGTCAACAATCAGTCGATTATGAGTTAAGTAGTAAAGACCTTATTGAAGATGAAATTACAATAATTCGACGAGGAAAGAAAAAATATTTCATGGTTAATTACCAATCATAAATGAAAAAATTTGATTGAATCATTTCACAATATTTTCTATATATTATAAAAATTAAAAGATTTATTTAAAAAGGAATAACTATAAAAGTAAAACTCTGAGTATCTCTTACAATGAAGTATACTCAGAGTTTTTACTTAAAATCGATCAACTATAATATATTAAAATCAATAAACTTAATATGAAAATTTTTTATTGAGCAAATTGACTTTGTGATTGAGATGATTCAGGTGTAGATGCTTGTTTTTTTAATTTTACATTAATATCTTGTGTCTTACCATCTCTGATAACTTTTAGAGTAACCGTTTCACCTGGTTTTTTGCTCTCGTATAAATAAGTTCTTAAATCTGTATCATCTTTTATTTGTTTACCATCTATTCCAGTAATAATATCACCTTTTTTAATGGCATTTTCACTGTCTACTTTAGCTACATAAACGCCTTTGTCTTTATGAGTATGTAGTTCTTTACGATAGTTTTCAGGAATATCACTTAAATTTATAAGACCTATACCGATTGAAGGGCGTTCGATTTTACCATGTTTAACGAGTTGTTCGATGGTCACTCTAACTTCATTACTAGGTATAGCAAAACCTATACCTTCTACTTGTGCTGCCGCAATTTTCATGGAATTGATACCAACGAGATTTCCGTTAATATCCACTAATGCACCACCCGAATTACCGGGATTTATTGCAGCGTCTGTCTGTAAAACATTAACTTTAGTATTACCAGCTGCAGTATTGGCATCAATTGTACGTTCACTAGCTGAAATAATTCCTGATGTAACAGAATTTGCAAATTCTAATCCTAGAGGATTACCCATTGCAAAAACACTATCTCCTGTTTGAACTTTTGACGAATTAGCAAATTGAATTGCTTTTATTCCTTTTGTATCTTTTATTTTTAGAACAGCAATATCTGTTAGGGCGTCTTTACCTATTAATTTGGCATCTACTTGTTTTGAATTATGTAGTTGAACTTTAATTTCCGAAGCACCATCAACAACGTGATTATTTGTAACGATATATGCGGAACCATTACTTATTTGATAAATCACGCCGGAACCAATTCCCGCTTCTTTTGATTTAGATGCCTTACCGTTGAATAGATCATCAAGGTTTGTAGATTTTTGCATGTTTATCACGCCGACAATTGCGGGAGAAACGTCTTTAATCATGTCATGTACTGATTTGTATTGATTACTTTTACCATCTAGCTGATTGCCACCATGACTATTTGAAACTTGATGAACAGTAGCACCTTCATTGTTAAAACCAGTTTTATTTAGGAGTTTACCAATACCTAAGACGAGAAGTGCTCCAATAATTCCAGCGATTATTGCAACAATAATTGTTTTAATCCATGGAAAAGTGTGTCGCTTCTGTGAAGAATTACGATAGTGGTGTTGATTCTTTTCTTGTTCTGACATTTGTTACCTCCATAATTTGTAGTCTGTATTACTATTATGTATCGTTTGTATAAAATTTGCTAGCAATCAACTATACGACTTTAGGAGTATTATCATAAATGATATTGTTGCCTTTAAGATATAGAAGAATCATTGCTTGATACAAATAATTTTGTTGTTATATTGATATGTATTTCAGTGCTATAGTTATCTAATGACTAAAGAAAACATGTGTTGTATTGTTCTATGAATTTGATAGTGATAAAATCATTATGATAAAGAAAATAAGCAGGTGACATTATGTACAATTTTATAAGTAAGATTTTAGATGTTATTTTAGTGAAAATGTCTAAATCATTATATGTTATTGGTAAGGAAAATATTCCTAAAGATAGTAAATATGTTGTAACTTGTACGCATGAAAGTTATAACGAAGTAATCATGTTAGGAATGGCATTACTACCTAATCAAATCCATTATATGGCTAAAAAAGAATTATTTAAGAATCAGTGGGCTGGCAAATTTTTGAAATCACTAAATGCATTTCCAGTTGATAGAGAAAATCCTGGTCCAAGTACATTAAAAAAACCAGTGAATTTACTTAAAGAACATAAAACTATAGGTATTTTCCCAACTGGTCATCGTACTTCAGTAGAGGGAGCCCCATTAAAACGTGGTGCAGCTACTATAGCAATGCTTGGGAAAGCACCTATCTTACCAGCAGCTTATGTGGGTCCAAAAAAAATTCATGGTTTGATTACAGGTCAAGCATTAATCAAAATTGGTAAACCAATTGAGATGGATGATATTCCAAAGGATTTGAAACGGAACGAGAAAGTTGATTTCTTAACCAAAGAAATCGAAAGACGCACAACTCAATTACAAAAAGAACTTAATGAAATTTCACATAGTTTAAAGAAATAGAGTGATATAGATATCATTACTGTTGAGGAACGTCGTACAATTAAATGATTTGTATAGACGTTCTTTCTTTTAGATTATAATTAAGCGTTTACATTAAGGTGGATAATTATTTTTCTAGAGCAAATAATTTTGTTTTAATGTATGGAATAGAAAACGATTTTGTATTACGGTGTTTTAACGTTTGATAATAAAAATAAGGGATGATATAAATGTATAAACTTTTGCAACATTTGGGTAGGTCTCTCATGTTACCTGTAGCAGTTCTGCCAGCAGCCGCAATTATTGTAGGCATAGGTCATGTTTTAGATGCTTTAAATATACTTCCTCAAGCTGCACTCTTTTTCACAAGTGTTGGGACCACTATATTAGAGCAATTAGGTATATTATTTGCTATTGGTGTAGCTATCGGTATGGCTAAGAAGAATGATGGCGCAGTAGCATTAGCGGCAGCGTTAGGATTTTTTATAGTTACAGTAGTACTATCTCCAGAAAAATTAGCAACTTTGTTACAAATTAAAGAATCTAAAATTGATTTAGCATTCAGTCAAATGAATAATGGAAATGTGTTTGTAGGGATTATTATAGGTTTGATTGCTGCATATAGTTATAACAAATTTAGTGAAACGAATTTACCTATGGCCTTATCATTCTTCAGTGGGAAACGACTTGTTCCAATCATGACAGCATTCTTTTGTACAATTTTAGCGATTATTTTATTATTGATTTGGCCTCCAGTTTATAATGGGATAGTTACTTTTGGTAAGTGGATTGTTGGTATGGGTCCATTCGGTGCATTATTATATGGTTTTTTTAATAGATTGTTAATACCTACTGGGTTGCATCATGCGCTCAATAATGTATTTTGGTTTGATACTGCTGGAATAAATGACATAGGTAAATTTCAAAGTGGTAAAAATGCCATTAAGGGAATTACTGGCAGATACCAAGCAGGATTTTTCCCTGTTATGATGTTTGGTGTACCGGCAGCAGCTTTGGCGATGTATCATACTGCAAAGACGAATCAAAAAAAACAAGTTTATGCTTGGTTTTTAGCAAGTTCAGTTTCGGCATTCTTTGTGGGTGTAACTGAACCCATAGAGTTTGCATTCATGTTTGTAGCTCCAGTTTTATTTGTTATTCATGCTGTTTTAACTGGATTATCATTATTTATAGCAGCAATGTTTCATTGGACAGCAGGATTTTCATTTAGTGCAGGTCTTATAGATTATGTGCTTTCATTGGTTAATCCGATATCTAATCAACCTTGGATGTTATTATTGCAGGGTGTAGTCTTTTTTATTATCTATTACGTTATCTTTAGAGTTGTCATACAAGTCTTTAATTTAAGTACTATAGGTAGGGGAGATAATGAACTTATCGATCCAACATCAAATGATACTTCTGAAATGGAAGTATTACAGAACAAAACCACTACAAGTAAATATTATCAAAACGCAAAACGTATTTTAGACGGATTAGGTGGTAAAGAAAACATTATTAGTTTAAATCATTGTGCAACAAGGCTTAGATTGGAGCTTAAAGATAATTCGATTATAGATGAGCAGAAAATTAAAAATGCTGGAGCTATTGGTATAACTCAAAATGGACACCATTATACCCAAGTGATTATTGGAACACACGTACAACAAGTTGCCAATGAAATGGATCACCAAATGAATTAGTATGTGAAAGGGGTGGCTCGTAAGGAGTTTGCCCTTTTTTATTGAACCATGTAATATAGTTATATCAGAATTTTCTGAAATGAAAGGGGTAAGGCATGAAGGCTATATTATTTGATGTAGATGGCGTATTTTTAAGTGAAGAACGATGTTTTGATGTTTCAGCAATTACTGTAGCTGAACTTTTATCGAGTCCAGATTTTTTAAATTGTGACATAGATATTCATTTTGATGGTAATTTAACTGAAAATGATATAAACAAAATACGTAGAAACGTATTTAATAATGACCGAATATTAAATCAACTAAAGTCACTTGGTTTAAATTCAAATTGGGATATGCTATTTATTGTATTTAGTATTCATTTAATTGATAAAGCTAAACAATTAAAACCATCATTACGAGATCAATTACTTGATGAATTATTGTTTACCAAAGAGACTTTAAAGGAAATAGCAAAGGATTTAACTGATAAAACGATAAATTATAGCTTACCTTACGATGTGATAGCTTCGTTTAGAAATGGTAAAGATGCTATTTACGAAGATTTGGAAGTTTACGCTAAAAATCAATTAGAACTTAACAACACTAGTTTATTTAAATTGAAAAGTGCTTTATGGACATTAGCAAAAGATATATATCAAGAATGGTATTTAGGAAAAGCTTTATTTAATCAAGTTGAATATAAAAAAGATATTCAAGATTTTAAGAAAGGTTTCATTTATGATGAGGTCATTCTTAAACCTATAGAAGAAATTCAATTATTACTTCAAAATCTAATAGAAGCGGGATATCAAATTGCGATAGCAACTGGTAGACCTCGAACTGAAACAATTATTCCATTTCAATCATTGGGATTAAAATCTTATTTTAAAGATGAACATATCGTAACGGCAAGTGAGGTGTTGCTAGCAGAGAAACAATTTCCTCAATATCAACCTTTAGGAAAACCTAACCCGTTTAGTTACATCGCTACGTTAAATGGAAATTATAATGACCAATATGAACGATATGCGACAAAGCAAGAAGATATCGTAAATAAAGATGAGGTTTACATAGTAGGCGACTCTTTAGCTGATTTATTAAGTGCGAAGAAGATAGGGGCTACGTTCATTGGTACTTTAACTGGTTTAAAAGGTAAAGCTGCTCACTCTGAATTAGTTGCAAATGGAGCAGATCATGTAGTAGAGGATATAACTAAGATTCGAAAAATTCTATTATAGACAAAAAATGACCTCAGATTGTATATTAATTTCAATCTGAGGTATTTTTGTTGGTTTATAAAAAGACGAAAGTAATTAATCAAATTGTTAACTTAGTGCTAATAATTTTGTTGAATCCGCTTGTTTCATTTAAAATTTTTATAACTTCCTCACTTGCTTGTTGATCAATAGAAAGAATCATTAAAGCATCTCCACCAGCATCGTTACGTCCTAAAGTCATTGACGCAATATTAATTCCGTGACTTCCCAATAGGTTGCCTGTTTGTCCTACTATACCAGGTTTATCTTTATGACATGTTACTAATTGATATTGGTTAGGTTTAAAATCAAGTGAGTAATCATTAATACGTACTATTCTTGGGCCAAAACCTGCGAATACCGTTGCGCCAATTTTGATTTTATCTTGATCATTAACTAGTTCTAGCTCAATGTAACTACTAAAGCCAGAATGTTTCTTTTGTTTTTCTATATTATACGTGACACCTTGTTGGTTAAGTATTGCTAATGCATTAATAATATTGACTTCATTACCTAAATCTTCTTTCAAGATGTTCGTTATAATTGTTCTTGTAATTAAACTAGTGTCATTTCGCGCTAAGTCACCAGCATATTTAACTTTAATTTCACTCGGAGCACCATCGAGAAGCTGAATAGCAAACTCACCAATAGTTGTACTTAAACCTATAAAGCTTTGAGTTGTTTTATCAACTTTGCTTAAATCCATTTTTGGAGCATTCACAGCATGCTCAACATTCCCTTTAGTTAGAATTTCAATTATTTCTTCAGATACAGAGACTGCAACCTTCTCTTGCGCTTCTACAGTAGAGGCGCCAAGATGTGGTGTGACAATAATTTTATCATGTTGAATGAGAGGGGAATCAGTAGGAGGTTCATGTTCAAATACGTCAATAGCTGCACGATCTATTAAGTTATTATCTAATGCTTCAATAAGTGCAGTTTCATCTATAATACCCCCTCTGGCAACATTTATGATTTGTAAGTTTTGTTTAGCTTTGTTAAAGAAAGATGAACCAACAATTCCTCGAGTTTTAGGTGTTAATGGTGTGTGAACTGTTACAAAGTCGGATTTTTCGGCAATTTCATCAACAGTTGCAATTTGAATATCTAATGACTTCGCTTTATCTTCTGTTAAATAAGGATCGAACGCTAAAATTTTCATACCGAAACTCTGCGCACGTTTAGCGACGCCCAAACCAATCCTACCAGCTCCGATAACACCTAAGGTTTTGCCATAAAGTTCAACCCCTCTAAATGCTTTACGATTCCATTCTTTGTTACGTAAAGATTGGTGTGCTTGAGGAATATTTCGTGCCATTGCTAGCAACATAGCTACTGAATGTTCTGTAGCAGAAATTGTATTGCCATCAGGAGCATTAATTACTAAAATACCTTTTAAAGTCGCTGCTTCTATATTAATATTATCCACACCTACACCAGCTCTTGCAATGACCTTCAAATTTGTTGCAGCATTAATAATTCGCTCTGTTACTTGGGTTTGACTTCGTACGATAAGAGCATCATAAGTTGAAATCATATTTACTAAATCATTTTCAGATAAATCTGTTTGTATATCTACGTCAAATTCTGGATGTTTTAAAATACTTTGTAAACCATCCTCAGAAATTGGGTCTGATACTAATATCTTATGACTCATGTCTAATAACCTCCATAAATTGAGTTATCCCTGTTCCAATATAATTGACATTTCTATTAGAAGTTAAAATAATTTCCAATGCAGACACGACTGATAAAATATCAAAAGGAGATATTTTCCCCATGTGACCAATTCTCAAAATTTGTCCTTTTAAGTGTCCTTGTCCCCCAGCAATAGTTATATTGAATTGAGATTTAAGTTGATTTTTAATGATATTAAGTTCTTCTTGATTTTTTGGAACAAATGAGGTCACAGTAGGTGAGGCATGAGCATCATCTTTTACTAATAATTCTAATTCAAGTGCCTTTAGTGCTGCTCTTAAGGCATTACGTATTTTAAAATGGCGTGAAATAACGTGATTTAATCCTTCTTTTTTTACAAGTTCTACATAAGCATTTATTCCTCTAAATAGACCAACATTAGGGGTGAAGGGCGTTGAATTTTGCTCTTGTGATTTTATGTATTTATTTAAATCTAAATAGAATCTCGGTGTTTTTACATCAGCAAATCGTTTTTTTGCTCTATCGCTATAAGCAACAAATGCTAGACCTGGTGGTAGCATGATAGCTTTTTGACTTCCCGAAACTAATACATCGATTTTATCTTTTGTTAAATCAACATCCACTGCACCGATACAGCTTACACCATCAACAATAAAATATAAGGAATTATCAAAAGCTTTAAGTGCATGACCTAATTGGTGAACTGGATGTATGACACCAGTAGATGTTTCACAAAATTGAGTGAATACTGCAGTGACTGGAACATTTAATTGCTTTAAATAAG
>OFLQ01000228.1_pt1 | contig 18183 bp, 16 predicted proteins | sample 1540881 | NCBI WGS metagenome assembly OFLQ01 (sample SAMEA4413047, study PRJEB24355) | metagenome | biome: human; feature: gut; material: faeces | place: United Kingdom | collected 2010
TCAGCTTGGCCTTTTTCAGCCAATACTTTAGTGATTGCAGCAGTCAAAGTAGTTTTACCATGGTCAACGTGACCGATAGTACCAATGTTAACATGCGGTTTCGTACGTTCAAATTTTTCTTTTGCCATTAGGATTATATCCTCCTTCACAAAAACAAAATACTTTTATAGTATTACTATAATATAATAACCTAATTTAATCAACGGAATATACATTCCTACAGATTATTATACCATAATACACAAATGTCAATAAACAAAAAATTACATCCTATTTCGAGGGATGTAATGAGTTATAATTATATTTTTATAGTAGATACAAAAAAATCCCCACCAATGTGAGGTTTAATGGTGGCGGCACACGGATTTGAACCGCGGACACACCGGGTATGAACCGATTGCTCTAGCCAACTGAGCTATGCCGCCATGTATGGAGCTAGTGACCGGGATTGAACCGGTGACCTTATCCTTACCAAGGATACGCTCTGCCGACTGAGCTACACCAGCACAATGAACGTTCACTTCACTGTGAAATTATGGTTGCGGGGACAGGACTTGAACCTGCGACCTTCGGGTTATGAGCCCGACGAGCTACCAACTGCTCCACCCCGCTATAAATGGTGGAGGGAGAAGGATTCGAACCTTCGAAGTCGAAGACGGCAGATTTACAGTCTGCTCCCTTTGGCCGCTCGGGAATCCCTCCATAAATAAAATGGAGCTGGCGATAGGAATTGAACCCACAACCTGCTGATTACAAGTCAGCTGCTCTACCTATTGAGCTACGCCAGCATCATTACGACAAGATGTATTGTATCATCTGCCACACTAAGTGTCAAGAACTTTTTAAAACTTTTTTGAAAGTTTTGTTCGTTCTTCGCAGTCACCCTTAGTGCTATATCAATATATCATGAAAGTTTTTCTGACGCAAGTATTTTTTTAGAATTTTTCCAACTTCATTTTTGCCTCATAGGAACTCACATCTAAACTCACATATATAAATAGATTATTGCTAGAATAGCAACTATAATTCGATAATATCCAAACGACGCCAGCGAGGATCTATTTAGATACCATAAAAAACCTTTTACCGTTATATATCCCACTATATATGATACGACGGTGCCAATGATAAACATAATAATATCATTTAATTCCAATGCATGTATGACACGCATTAAATCATACACACACACGATAATCATAACAGGCACAGCCATGATAAACGAAAAATCAGCTGCAGCCCTCCGTGTACAGCCGATAAGCATCCCCCCTGCAATGGTTGCGCCAGAGCGCGAAAATCCAGGCCATAGACAAAGCATTTGATATAGACCAATTTGAAAGCATTGATATATAGTCAAATTATTTACAGAATCCACCAATCGACCAGATACTGTTCTTTTTTCAGCATAAATCATAAATATAGCACCTATAATAAGGCCTACTATAACGGGAATGGGTCCAAATAAATACTCTTTTATAATGTATTGCAAAAGATATCCAGCCATTAATACGGGTAACATGCCCGCACTAATATGTAGTAAAGATACGCCGCGTGTTTTTATCCAATTTTTCCGTTTCAAAAAGCCGTTAAATGTACGTCTATAATGTGTATAAATAGCAAGGATGGCACCTATCTGAATAAACACTTCAAATACATCAGCATGTGTGCCTTCAAAATTGAGCATATGCCCAATAATAATCATATGACCTGTACTCGATACAGGAATACATTCTGTTATACCTTCTATAACACCTAAAATGAGGGCTATTACATATTGTTCCATGTCATTCACCTTCTTTCAAAATGTGGTCACAACGCATGGCAATATATAATGCCCTCATTAATTAATGTAACGCTAATTAATCAATAACCATAACACGCTCAGGTTTAGTGATTGTCACTACTGCATGTTTTGGATCATTATTGTGTTCTAAGTACAATTGATCACCTTCGAGATGACCACGCCAACCTACAACAATCGGATATGTTTTACTAATAGTCTTTAATAGTTCAAGAGGATTTAAATTTAATATCGGTGCAAACAATACATTAATACCATCGATAAGAACAACTTCTGTATCACTGCGACTTAATGCACGACGAATTACTTCTTCTGCAAGTTGTGGTCTTTCATCACGAGGTACTAACAAAAACTCTTCTTCAATAAGTTGTTTTGCCTCTAAGTACTTCCACCCTTTTTGTTCAGATAATTCACGAATCAATAAACTTTTACCAGAACCAGGACCACCAACGATAAACAATATGCGTTCATCATTATTTTGAATTTGTTCCCACCGTTCTTTCACATCTTGTACAGTAACCATATCCTTGCCTCCTCACATAAGATGACCTATTTAACGGGTCTGTCAGACAACATCACTGATTTGATATATTGATTTTTATCATCTAAGGCGAACTGCAAATAGGAATTATTCGACCTTGGATTTTTATATTCATATACCGTAGCCGTTCCCGTACTAGTTGTAGATTCAGCAATACGTGTCGGCATACCATATACAAAGAGCAATAAATATTTAGTATCACCCATAGCGATACCACGACGTGTTGGTGTGTAGACATTTAATAAAACGCGATTAATAAGCGAATTACCGTCAACACTAACACCATATTCATTATAGCCTATGAACGTAGACCCAAACAGCATGCCCTGTGTACGCCATTCACCATTTGCATCATTTACAAAATGTTGATTCAAATGCAATCCGCGTAGCACAAAGTCATCCTCGGTCAACTGACCGGCATGGAAGGAATACATAGGCGCCTTAGGCAATCCAAATCGAGACCATACTTGACCATCCAAAATATCAACAGCCTCTACCGTATTATTTTTAATGGTGAAAGCCACATAGGATTTTCCATTTTGAATAGTTTCTGGTAGTTGGCTATTATTATTTGTATTCGCTACGGAAGAAGGAAATTCCTTTTTTTCCGGCCATGAATTTTCGGAATGACCTTCGTATAAGAAGATATATGATTCATCAGTCTGATTCCGCCACATCGCATTAGGGCTACCATAAGAGAAGATCATTTCCATACGGGAACTGCCTACGCCGATATCACGAATTGTAACTAAGCCCTTATCAGTCGTATGAAGATTAGTAATGGTGCCAACAGGGAATAAATAGGTCGCACCTTGTCCACGCAACTGATTATCTACTAAACGCGATTTATCTGGTCCGGTATACACAGTGATATCCATATCTTTTTCATGATACGTTGTGAATACACCCTTCACAGTCTTTTGAGCTGATGGACTAGGTACATACACATCACCAACACGATAGACCGGACCAATACTTGTACCATCTTCAGACTCAGGCTTTTGAGCCAGACTATAGTCATCCTCATCACCAAGCGCTGGTAAATTATTAGACGTATAAGAACGTCCGATATCTGCTAGATTATTTTTTGAATCTTGTGGCATAACACCATCATTTTCACTAGCAGCTTGCCAATACTGTAAGGAGTCACCAAAAGCAGTGACGGCCAACTGTTCTGCTAACCAACCTGTTTTCGAAGATTCATCAGCAGCAGGAGCTTTCACAACAGCTACTGCATTTTTTACTTCCGGTATTGTTGGTCCTGCATCAACAGCCCCCACCGATGCGATTCCTAAAGCACTTAACACTGCCATCGTCAAAGCAGTACGAGATAACATATGTTTCATTAACGCTTCTCCATTTGTTCTCTAATCCATGTTAACCAAGGCGCCAATCCATCCTTAGCAGTACAGCTAATTTCAAATATATAGCCTTGAGGATTTAAATTACGAATATCTTTAATGGCTTTATCTTTATCGAATGGCACATACGGTAATAAGTCAATCTTATTGAGCAATATAGCTTTTGATTCCTTAAAAATAAGAGGATATTTCAAAGGCTTATCTTCACCTTCTGTAACAGATAAAACGGTAACCTTCATCGCCTCACCAATATCGAACTCAGCAGGGCATACTAGATTACCTACGTTCTCGATAATAATCATATCGAGTTCATCAAGATCTAAATCAGTTATAGCATCTTGAATCATATTAGCATCTAAATGGCAACCCCCAACGGTATTAATTTGTATAACAGGCACACCTAGGGCATGAATACGTTCTGCATCCTTAGATGTAAATAAATCACCTTCGATAACAGCTAATTTATAGTCTTTAACTAAATCTTGAAGTGTTGCTTCTAGCAAAGAGGTCTTTCCGGCCCCTGGAGAGCCCATTAGATTAAAGACAAATATATTTTTTTCTTTAAATACTTGTTGTAACGATGATGCAATGGCATCATTTTTCGCCAACACATTTGTTTTTACTTCTACTTGCATATATACCTCAATCTATATCAATAGATGTCACTTGTAATTCGCGACCACCTATAGTATTTACAAAATGGCTTTCACAATGAGGACAGATGAATTTGTAATCTTGTACATCAAATATCGTATCACAATCTAAGCATTGCCCTTTAATAGGAATCGTATGAATATCGATTTTTGAATGCTCTGCCGGCGTTTTCTTTGTAACGGCATCCCAGCAGAATAAGAGTGCATCAGGTTCTACACCACTCATCAACCCCAAGTCGAGTTGCACAGAATGAATGATAGACGCATCATTGTTTTTCATGGTTTCTAAGACAATATCTAAAATACCCTCAGCGATTGACATTTCGTGCATGGTACGCCTCATAAACAGCTTCTAACATCATCGTAGTCGTAACAGAGCCCACACCACCTGGTACAGGTGTGATAGCCGAAGCTACCGTGCTCACCGCCTCATAATCAACATCCCCTACTGTTTTTCCGTCTAATTCATTAATGCCTACATCGATAACAACAGCGCCAGCTTTCACCATGTTAGCTGTAATCATATGTGCTCGGCCCGCAGCAGCAATCACGATATCAGCTTGTTGTACATGGTTTGCTAAATCAGCCGTACGAGAATGGCAAATAGAAACCGTAGCATGACGTTCAAGCACCATCAACGCTACCGGTTTGCCAATCACTTGGCTACGACCAACAACGACCACATGTTTACCTTCTAAAGGAATACCATAATGATCCAAGATTGCTAGGCATGCCTTCGCAGTACAAGGTGCAAAACCACCTTTACCAGCTGTAACAAGACCGATGTTATAAGTAGTAAGACCATCGATGTCCTTCTTAGGATTCAATGCATCGATTAATTGCTCCGTATCAATTTGTTTTGGCATCGGCATGAGTGGCAATATGCCATGCACCGCATCATCATTATTTAAAGCCATCAATGCATCGTATACCTCTTGATGCGTAGCTGTACTTGGTAGTTGCTTACGCACGAAACCATATCCAAAATTTTTGGCCGTTTTCTCCATGAAATCCGCGTACATGTTAGCGCCATGATCATCACCAACGAGCAATACAGCCATTGTAATTGTACCGTACTCTAGACCGGTCATCTTCTCTTGTAAAATCTCTTTATGTGCATCAGCCACTGCTTTACCACGTAATTCTATCATGTATATCTCCATTCATTATCTCAAGGATAAACCTCATATAAATTCATGTAAAAAGGTGCCTATAGAGGCACCTTTAGTTTTCTCTTATTCTATTATATAACGTTTTGTCTATAGTTGCAGTTACCTATCCTGCGACTAATGACTAAATTGAACCACAATAGGTGTACCAGGAGATACTACGGTTCCCGGTAATTGTTCCTGTGAAATCGCCTTACCAGTACCATCTGGTTTAAAGTATAAACCCGCAGTATGCAACCAATCACGTACCTCTCCAAATGTATAGCCTCTAAAGTCTGGCAATACTACACTGCCATCACCATTAGGTTTTACTGCTGGAAGTTTGGCCGCTGGTACAGCCGCCACAGTAGCGCCATCCTTAACGGAAGGTGACATTTGGTAATACCGCACTAATTGAGACACGATATTCTTAAATACTGGGGCCGCAATTTGACCACCATAGATAGAACCTTTTTTAGTATCATCGATGGCAACAAGAACAACAAATTTAGGATCTTCTACCGGACCAAAGCCTATAAAGGATGCGATATAACGTCCTGCTAAATAGCCGCCATTTTTGGTGTCTAACTTTTCAGCAGTCCCTGTTTTGCCTCCAAAGTGATAGCCTTCAACCATCGCTTTAGTACCGCCACCTTCAGATACTTCTTTTTCAAGAATATCCGCAATCGTTTTAGCCGTTTCTTCTGGTATTGGTTGCCCCACAACTTCAGGGTCAGTAGTACTAGTTACCTCACCTTTTATATTGCTGTAAGATTTAACAATATGTGGTTTCATCATGCTACCACCATTAGCTATAGCGCCAAAAGCACGGACCATTTGCAATGGTGTTACCGCAATACCTTGACCGATGGACATGGTTGCTACATCAAGCTTACTCATATCATCTGGATTATATAAGATACCATCACCTTCACCAGGCAATTCAATACCTGTTTTAGAACCAAATCCATAGTTACGAACATATTTAGATAATATATCCGCACCTGTAGTGGTACCAATTTCTGCCATACCTGTATTGATGGAGAACTTTAAAATATCGATCAATCGAACAGGACCATAGCCTTCACCATTCCAGTTTTGCATAACATGTCCATTGGCCGCAAAGGAACCTTTGTCATTATACACTTGGTCTAGTTTCCATTTACCTGATGCCAATGCAGCAGATGCAATAATCGGCTTAAATGTAGAACCTGGTTCATACAAATTTGTTACTGCAATATTCTTAAAATCTTCCTCTGAACCTTGACTATAATGATTTGGGTCATAGGTTGGGCGGTTCGCCATCGCCAAGATTTCACCCGTTTTAGGATCCATAACAATAACGCTAGCATGTTTAGCGCCTGTATCTTCCATGGCTTTATCGAGAGCACGTTCTGCTATAAATTGAATACTTGCATCAATCGTTAGTGTCACACTCTTACCCTTATCAGGTAAATATTTAGATAGTACGGAGCCAAAGATGGCATTCCCCTTTCTATCTGTTGCAACTAGTTCCTTTTGGATACCGCCCTTCAATTCATCATCTAGCACCATTTCAAGACCATCAAGGCCTTTATCATCGGTACCGACAAAGCCGAGCACTTGTGCGGCCAAATTACCATTAGGATAATATCGTTTAGACTCTTCTACAAAATTAAGACCTTCTACATTTTTATCCTCAATCAATTGGGCTACCGCTTTCGACTTTTCTGGTTCCATCATACGGTCAATCCATACGAACGCAGTATCCTCTTGTAATGATTTCACAATGTCCGCTTTTGACATCGTCACATATGGCGCTATAAGTTCAGCAACTTCACTAGGCGATTGCTTAATCATCTTAGGATCCGCATATAGGGATTTTGTAACCACACTCATAGCCAATGGTCTTCCATTGCGGTCATAAATCGTACCGCGCGGAGATTGTAATTTTCTATCCACTTGCACTTGGCTCAAGTTCTTCGCCTGCAAATCAGACTTATCTATTATTTGTAAAAAGAATAAGCGCCCCACTAATACGACAGCAATACACAGCAATACGCGTACCGTATATTCAATTCGCTTATTATCATTCCCTGAAATATTCATTATGGTCTCCCACTCAATATATTACTTCGATGACCTCTGCAACTTATGGATAAGCGCTTCATATAAATCATCCGGTGTATTGTTAACGACACCATTTTGCACCTGTTGCATCAAATATTGTAACCCTTTCGCTACATTATCGCTACAGGCTTCTAGAACGCGGTTGTCATAGTTCAAATCTTTTGTATGCACAGGCATTTCTAGGCTTAAATCAGCCATGCATTCCCCGAATGCCAATGTACCATCAGTAACGGAATATGGCTTACCACAACCAAGGACGTCGGCCGCACAAACCTTCGCCAATTGCAACCATGCTTCCCGCATACTTTGACTATCTCTAAACTCGCCACTTCGAATTTCCTTGCGCATCCATTTTTTCTCATCTGCCTCTTCATTTTGCACGAAGAAATGAAAGCGCATGTGATTTTTAACAATCCACGAAACGCGACTAGCAAATTTCTTATTATAGCCGAGACGAATCAATAGGTCATAGGCCATCTCCGCGCCTAGATTATCATGGCCTCGATCGGTATAGCGTCCATTGATAACTTGCCTAATGGTAGGCATTCCCTTTGCCACATCATGTAATAGGGCGCCCCAACGAAGGGTTAAATCAGGTTCCGTTTCCGAAACGACAGCCAATGTATGATACCATCCATCAAATTCGTGAAACACCTTTTCTTGAGGCAATCCCACCAAATGATATAGCTCTGGCAATATAGGAACCTCTTTAATTGCCCCATTTTCAACGACGCGGCACGAACATTCTGCCAAGCGCGATTGGACGAGTACATCTAGCCCTTTTGCAACTGCTGGTTCCAATAATAACCGGTCTAATTCATTGCGCACTCGTTCTAGTGAAAGCCCCGATACACGGTGGAATGCTTTTGGCATGGCCTCTAATAGAGATTTATCCGGAAGAAAATCGAGTTTTGCAACGAATCGGCAAGCTCTAAATAATCGCAGTGCATCCTCTTGGAACCGTTCCGTTGGATTCCCGATGGTGCGCAAAACCTTATGCTTAATATCTCGGCGCCCACCGACTAGGTCGATAACCTCTTTATAGCGATTCATCGCCATACCATTAACGGTAAAATCGCGACGTTTTACATCTTCTTCGAGCGTATCTGCATAGATGACTTCTTCAGGGCGATGGCTATCTGCCCCATATCGCTCCTTGCGATACGTAGCCACTTCATAATGTTTTCCATCTACAATGGCCACTACCACACCGAAGGACTTACCTATGATGCCTGTGGTTTCAATATTCGCATCACCTAAAACAGAGATGACCTGTTCAGGTCGGGCAGATGTAACGATATCAAAATCGTGTGGCTTTACATGCATGAGCATATCTCGCACAGCGCCGCCAATAATGAAAGCCTCAAAGCCCGCTTCTTCTAAAATTGTCAGCAAACGTATAGCTTGTTCCATACATCTACCCTCCCTTCTATATTAGAGCAGTACATAATATCTAATATAATTAGATATTATGTTGTATTTTACAAGTTTCAATACAATAATCAACATACTCTTTTAAATTTGTCTTTTTACTTCCTATCAGTTTTTTAGAGAATTCTTCTATCAACTCCAGATTTATGTTTTTAGAGGTACTGATAGGAAAAATTTGAATATATTCTTTTTTCTTAATTATTTTATGTCCTAAAGCAATCATAGTCGATTCCAAATTGGGGTCATTAAAGATAGGATGAATATAGTCATATAACCAATGATTTTTAAATAATTCTTTATTTTGAAACTTTTCTTTCATCAAACCATTACAATCATCTACATCCATTATAATAAACAGCTTAAAACGACTCCAGTCAATATCACCATAGAAAGATTCAAAGTCTCTTCTACTTTTATATGGTTTTCTATTAAGCCGATTAAGCAATCCATTAATCTGAATGCTACAACGCCCCTTTTTTTCAGCATCTATTTCATGTTTTATTTTTAGATTTGATTTAATATTTTCACAAATAGCAAGTTCCGACTTTCCATGAACTATAGTCATTATACTGCACAATACAGGCATTCTAACCATATCCATTTCCTCCTAATTGTGATTTAGAGTTTCTATTTCATCTAAAAAATCAGAAAAATCAATCAACCCAGGATATGGAATACCTTCGTAATCACCTCTTAAATATTTATTCCGCATATTATTATTTTTTTGTGTTCTAGAATTATAATCAGCTATACAATTAATAGACTTTCTTCCATTAACATCAGAATTAATAATATAAATATATTTTTGGGGTAACATTTCTAATAGCAATGTATTATGTGTTGTTACAATACACTGCCCATTAATACTTTCCTCCAACTCTTCAACCACTTTCTTCATTAACAAATCATGAATCCCACTATCTATTTCATCAATAAAAACAGTTTTCCCTGCCACACAAGATAGTAATGAAGGAAATATTTCAAGTAACTTTTTCGTTCCAGTAGATTCTAAACTAAATGGAATTTTTAATATTCTACCATCAATATTTTTATCAAAATAAAGTTGATATCTAAATCCATCTTCATGAGCAATGAACTCATAGTAAACATCTTTCACATCAGAATATAATCCTGTATAGAAACTCCTCAACATTCGTTCACAAAGCAACAATTCTTCATCTTCTCGATTAGAAATATCACCACGTTCTAAGTCCTTCATAAATGAAATCGGTATTTCAATTCTTGCAAGACTTGCAGAATTTGTTCTAACAGATAAACTTTGACCCCATTCTAACCATTTTAATAAATTAGGATTATAATTTTTTTCTACAAAATCTTTATTATATGATGCAACTTCTCGATTTAAAATGCTTAAAAAAGTATGTTTTCCCCAATATTGTCCTATTAAGTCTTTTATTTTTAATTTGTAATTATTGCTAAATATATCTCGATTTATCTTTATATTATCTTCAGTTATTTCAAATATTGTACCTCTCTTCTTATTTATACGATATGAAAGACTTTCTTTAACTAATTTACTCTCATCAAATGCACAATAATATGAACCGCAAGAACCATCAATTTTAAATCCTATCTCTAGTTCTAATAGTCCTTTAGAGTTAATTTGCCTATACTGCTTCAAAAGTTTGGGCAAAGTGAAAAATCTATTATTTATAATAAAATCTAAGAAAGCTTGTTTAAAGTTATTATCAGAATCCTCACTAACTTCAGCTTTCATTTTATCTATATCCGTTTGCACTTTTGTAAATTGCTCTGCTTGAGTAAAGGTGTCTAATGTTTGTGCAAAAAATAAAATCGCTAATAATAAATTAGATTTCCCTGCACCATTCTCTCCATAGATCAATACTAATGGTTTAGGGTTTCCATTTCGATCTGTGAAATCAATCATTATATCCGTAAAAGACTTAAAATTTGTTACTCTTAACTTGGTAATCATTTTTCCTCCTTTTTAGATACATTTTGTATCAAAAATTAGTATATTATTATGATATCATGTAAAAGGATGAAATAAAAGAGAAATATACTATAATAAATATATAATTTGTATGCGAACTATTGATATATTAATTGCTATTAACCATAAATATAAAACCATTATAAAAATTGAGTAATGGAGCGTCTAATACTCTCCATTACTCAATTACAAAGAACGCACCTTTTCAGCTATAGCTAAGCCGGTTTCCGTAACAGCTAATCCACCATCACTTGTTTCGCGAAGAGCTGCAGGCATAGCGCGGCCAATATTATTCATAGCCTCAATTACCTCATCGGTAGGAATTTGGCTTTCAATACCAGCTAAAGCAAGTTCAGCCGCTGTAATGGCATGAACGGCATACACGCCATTCCGTTTCACACAGGGCACCTCAACAAGACCTGCCACAGGATCACACGCAAGGCCTAGTAAATTTTTCATACACAATGACACGGCATGCCCGACCTGACGAGCAGTACCGCCCATCATTTCTACAATGGCAGCTGCCGCCATACATGCAGCTGTACCAATCTCAGCTTGACAGCCACCGACCGCACCGGCTACACAAGCGCGATTGGCAACCACATTCCCTACGCCTGATGCGGCAAGGAATCCTTTCACCAAGACATCTCTATCTAGTTTGTATTGCTCAGCCACGGCCTGAATGGCGCCAGGCATAACGCCACAAGAACCCGCCGTTGGGCAAGCCACAATTCTGAACATTTTCGCATTAGCTTCGTTGACCGCAATAGCATAAGACATCGCCTTATAAGCAGTTTCACTCATGAATAATGGTTTCCGTTCCATTAAACGAGCCGCATCTCCACCAGACATATTGGATTGAGTCCGCTGTAAATGACGCATACCATCGTGAATGGAGGCCTCAAAAATACTTAATCGATGCTTAATTTCTTTAACGATTTCCTTTTCACTACGATCATACTGTTCTAGCTCACTGCGCATTACCACATCACCAAAAGATATGTTATTCTCTTCGCTAAGGCGGATAATATCAGCTATCGTTTCATATTCATAACTCATCATATCCTCCTATAGGGCCTCAAAGGTCATCACATCTTGGATGCCTGGGCATTCACGCATAAATTGTACTGTAATAGGGTTTACAACGGAATCTGTAGTAATTACCATAACCGCGTCCTTGTATTTACCCTTTCTAAACACGCGCATGGACGCAATGTTGATATCCGATTCACTCAAGGCCTGACTAATTAGAGAAATTGCACCAGGTCTATCCTCATGGAATACAACAAGGGTAAATTCATCGCCCGTAATGGACATATCATTGCCATCAACCTCGGTAATCATGATTTGACCACCACCAATCGAACGACCTACAACGGACATATGACGATTATGGTCGCCGTATAAATCAAACTTAACTACATTCGGATGGCCTATATCGAGTGGTGATTCGATGAAAGTATAGTCTAAACCTGCTTCATCAGCGAGTTCCTTTGCATTGCGGATGCGTTTATCATCCTCTTTAAAGCCTAATAAACCACCTAATAAGGCACGATCTGTACCATGCCCCTTATATGTTTTTGCAAACGACCCATACAAGGTCATTTCAACCTTCTTCGGCGTATTCCCAAATATACAACGAGCCATCTTGCCAAGCCGTGCTGCACCAGCGGTATGCGAACTAGATGGGCCAATCATAACAGGGCCGATAATATCAAAAATACTGTTCATAATGAGCCTCTATGCATATATAAATAAAGATATAATCTAATTCTTATCTATAGTATAGCAATCAATATCGAGGCTTGTCTATATGCACAATAGAGGTATGTTTGTCCACTGTTGGCAAACATACCTCTATTCCATTAATTAACTATTAATATAACTCAGCCAAGAAAATAATCGCAAATCCCCACAGTACAAGACCATATGTCGTATTTATTTTTACGACAAAAAAGGCTATACCATCCAAAGATGGCATAGCCTAATTTATATAGCAACAGCCCGAATCATATAAGAGAGAGGGGATTAAGGCCGCTGTTATCAGGTTTTAATCCGATTAGCCCAAGATAGCTTTCATATCAGCTTCTGGAGTTGTAATTGGATGTAATTGGAATTTTTCTACCAAAATGTTCAATACATTGCTGGAGAAGAATTTAGGCAAGGAAGGTCCGATGTAGATGTTGCGGATACCCAATGCCAACAATGTTAACAAGATACATACTGCTTTTTGTTCGTACCAGGACAATACCAATGTTAATGGCAAGTCGTTTACGTCACATTCAAATGCACCAGCCAAAGCTACTGCTACTTGAATAGCGGAGTAAGCATCGTTACATTGACCCATATCAAGGATACGAGGGATACCACCGATTTCACCGATGCTAAGGTCGTTGAAGCGGAATTTACCACAAGCCAATGTCAATACTACAGTATCATCTGGAGTTTGTTTTACAAATTCTGTGTAGTAGTTACGGCCTACTTTAGCACCGTCACAACCACCAACTAAGAAGAAGTGTTTGATTGCGCCAGCTTTTACAGCGTCGATTACTTTATCAGCAATACCCAATACTGTACCGTGACCGAAACCAGTAGTTACTTCGTGACCACCGTTGATGCCAGTGAATTCTTGAGCTTCTTTGTAACCGCCCAATTCGATAGCTCGTTCAATAACAGCGGAGAAGTCTTTAGTGCCATCAGCTTTTTCTTCTACGTGTGCACAGCCGTCGAAACCTACCATATCTGTAGTGAAGATATTAGCTCTGTAGTTTTCTTTTGGTGGCATAATGCAGTTTGTAGTGAACAAGAATGCGCCAGGAACGTCAACGAATTCTTTTTGTTGGTTTTGCCATGCAGTACCGAAGTTACCTTTCAATTGAGGATGTTTTTTCAATTCAGGGTAAGCGTGGCAAGGTAACATTTCACCATGAGTATAGATGTTTACGCCTTTACCATCTGTTTGTTCCAACAATTGGTTCAAGTCGTGAAGGTCATGACCAGTTACAACGATGAAAGGACCTGGTTCTACAGTCAAAGGTACTGTAGTTGGTACTGGAGTACCATATGTTTCAGTATTAGCTTTATCAAGAATAGCCATGCATTTCAAGTTGATTTGGCCGAATTCCATCAACAAGTTCAACCATTCTTCAGCGCTATGGTCTTTAGCGAATTCTACCATGCCTTTGATGAACCAAGCATCAACTTCTGGATCATTGAAACCAAGGCGTGCAGCATGCCATGCATAAGCAGCCATACCACGCATACCTAACAATAATGTGGAACGAAGGGATACGATATCTTCTTCACCTTTCCACAATTGTTCCCAATCGAAGTTTTGAGCTGCACTATCAATTTTTGCATGATATGCATTTACTTCGTCGATGAATTCTTGAACGCGGTCTTCAGAGAAGTTTACGTTTGTCACACACATGAACAAACCGCGCATTAAATAGTCAACACCTTCTTTAGTTTGGCCTTTTACGTCTAAAGCGCGTGCTAAACCAACTAAAGCAGCAGTTAATTCGTCTTGTAAATTAGCAACTGGTGCAGTTTTACCACATACACCTTGTACAGTACAGCCGCCTGGTGCTGCAGATTGTTCGCATTGATAACAGAACATGCTCATTTAAAAATCCTCCTTTGCGAGACTTCCTCGCATTCAAGCTAGATAATATAAAACCTATACATTACACTGATGAATTATCAGGTGTCTGATTGATTACATTGAAAGTATAACGTAAAGGTGATACAATTTCTGTAGCTTGAGCAACAATAAAAAAACTTTTTCAAAAATTTCCTGACTCTTCTTTTGGAACAGGCTGCTCACAAGAGCATATATAATTATTTTACAATACTCATTACAAATTACCTATAAAAAGCATCACACTATACGATGTATAATTCGGGCTAAAATAGCTATATACTATATTAGGAGGTACACATGATTAAACAAGTTCTATCCGATGACATTATCAAACAATACTTACCAATCTTAACAGCTTGCCCCCTATTCAACACATTGGGTATACCAGAATTAACGAGCTACTTACATAATGCAAAAGTAATTGTAAAGAATTATAAAAAGAACGACTTTATCGCTATTTCAGGAGATCCTATGGAAGGAATTGGCGTTATCTTGGAAGGCAGTGCTCTTCTTACGCGTGAAAATGTGCTAGGCCAACGAGTTATCATGGCCAATTTAGAGACATCCTCTATTTTTGGGGAAGCCTTGCTATTTAGTAAGCATCCACTTTGGCCAGCCACCATAAAAGCATTAAAGCCAACAAAAATTATGTTTATACCACTCGAAACATTTATCGAAACATTACCGGATTGCCAACAATGCCAAACCAAAATCCTTTCTAATCTATTGGAGGATTTATCGGAAAAAGCATTGCTTCTTACCAAAAAAGTTCATTATTTAACATTAAAGGGCATGCGTGAAAAAATTTACGCATATCTTACAGATATATATACGATGCAACATAGTGAAAAATTGGTGTTACCTCATAATCGCGAACAAATGGCGGAAGCCCTCAACGTTTCACGTACTGCGTTAAGCCGTGAGCTTGGAAGATTGCGCGACGAGGGTATCATTGAAATCAATGGCCGCCATGTGACATTATTAGACCCTCAACAAATTGTAGAATTTGGATTTAACAATTAAATACAGCGTGCACGCAACACAAAACCGCCTAGGCATAGCCTTAGGCGGTTTATTATATATATGTATAGAATTAGAACCAATGAGATAAATCAAATTCTTCCCCAATGGTTGCTTTCACATGAGCTCGACCTAAATAGAGACCAAGTAATGTAAGAGAAATAGAACACATAGGACTTTCATCATAGACGCGATCCAAATCAGAAAGAACCGGACTAATATCGTCCATGATTTGACGAGCCTCTTCCCCTCTAAATGCAGTAGGTTTACTCTTCATCAAAGCTATGAGATCACGTTGCACCATTGGATCAGAGATGCGAGCCTCTCTAAAGAAGCGTTGTGCCAAGGATTCATCGACGACAGCCAATTTATAAAGATTAGAGTTTAGGCTGCGCACCACAAATCGTGGATCTACGCCGCGGCCATCAGTAGCACGGAATAACTCTTCCTTTGTAAAGCCACGATAGTTAAATACAAACGGATAGGAATTACTCAATAATTGCGTCAATGTTACGGACTCACGTTCTTGCTGAGTACAACGTAAATAATCTAGCTGACGATAAAACGATGAGTCATGAGGCAAATCCGAAATAAATGGTTCGATATATTTTTCCACATAATGTTGGAAATGAATACGTCCATAGTTATTAGAATTACGAGAGTATTGTAATAATAATGTTAACGCCATCACTTGAAAGTGTCCTAATGTAAGATGGGGCAAAACGCGCAATGCATCAAAAGCTACTAAGTACGGTGTACTCGACTTAGGCGATTGAACCACATCGGAAAAGGCTTCTAGCGCAGCTGTTTTCATCCAAGTCGTTGGAGATCCTGCATAGGCTTTTTGCATAGCCAATAATGCTTCTTGAATTACGATATTTTGCAATAGTAATTTGACTTCGCTTAATTTCGTAATGCCTAAAACGGCTAATGCATCCCGCGTAATATCTGCAACGAATTGCATAGCATCACCATGAACGACACCGAAAGCATGAGCAAATGGTTCAATTGCAAGGGCTACGCGTTTATCCTCTTGTGCAGCCTGTGCCCATGGACCAATTGGTTCTGGCTCATCCTCTTCTTTGTTGGATAAATGTTCATTAATTTCATCGGCATTAAACATGCGTGTTTCTTCTAATGCAGATGGACCTTGTGGATTTACAACTTCACTATTTTCACTGCCAAACATCTGCGTTGCATCAGCATCAAAGCATCGTGTTTCGTCCATTACATCAGGAGACTCGCCTAATGCAATAGTATCCTCTGTAGAAGATTCAACAGCAGGAATTTCCATCGTTTTTTCTGTATCAGTCACTGCATCAATAGGTTCTGCAACAACGGGTTCTGTAACAATAGGTTCTGCGGTAACAGAATCCTCAAAATCATGTTGTTCTACAGGATTATGTAATTGAATAGCACCCTTACTAACAGATGTTTGTTCATCAACATGAGCCTCATATACATCAACACCATCATGTGTTTCCCGAGGTGTTATATGTACCTTCTCTTGTTCATACAAACGCCCTGGACGTGATGTTTTTGGAGGCTTTGATATTACAGAATGCGCGTCACTGTTACTTTCACTTTTATTAAATACCGCATAGCATACTCCAAAGAAACCAAGTACGACAACGGCCAATACGACATATGGGATAAACGTTGACATTACATTCTCCTCTTATAATAATGCGTCATTATATACCGCACGGATACCGCCGATACTCTTAGGGCGAACACGACAAGCTGTCACATGCGCTTCCCCAATTTCTTTTAAGCTTAATCGTACAGGAACCGTTACATGTTTCATATGCATACCAATGAAAGTATCTCCTATATCGATTCCCGCATCTGCTTGTATAAATTCAACAATTACAGGATCCTTAAAGCGGTTATACGCCGTCATAGCCATAGCGCCACCAGCATGCAATTGAGGAACAACATTACATTCCTCTTCCCAAGTCATAGCCTCACGTTCCATTACAAGGGCTCTATTTAAATGTTCACAACATTGTACAGCAAGATATAAACCTCGTTCGCTAACGGCTTTATAAATCTCATCAAATACAACAGCTGCTACATCCTCATGAGAATCAGTGCCAATCTTTTTACCACAAATCTCACTTGTAGAACATCCCACTACAAATAGCTGTCCTTCGTGTACCTTTGCTACTGTTAAGAGTTCTTCCATAGCAGTATGTACTTCTTGTCTAATTGTTTCAATAGAATGCATGATATCGCCCCTTTTTAATATTCAAATCTATAAATATATTATCATAAATTATATGTCTTTTATAGACCAAACTATAGGACATATGCGTGAAATTCTTATGATAAATTAATCTATTGTATATGATACTAGTTTGAAATACAAAAAAGAGGCTTGCTAAAGCAAGCCTCTTTCAATCACTCAGTGGTGATATTAGAGGCTCTATAATAAATGTTGGGGTGACACCACTACGGTGTCACTTCCAACATTATTTTTTTGCAAAAAAATAAGCATA
>OFLQ01000240.1_pt1 | contig 17194 bp, 21 predicted proteins | sample 1540881 | NCBI WGS metagenome assembly OFLQ01 (sample SAMEA4413047, study PRJEB24355) | metagenome | biome: human; feature: gut; material: faeces | place: United Kingdom | collected 2010
AGAAATGGGTGTTTTAAATGGCCAATAAGCAAGTTGAAATATCTATGGCTGAATGGGATGTTATGAATATAATATGGGATAAAAAATCAGTATCAGCTAATGAAATTGTAGTTGAAATTCAAAAATATAAAGAAGTTAGCGATAAAACGATTAGAACATTAATCACAAGACTATATAAAAAAGAGATTATAAAACGATACAAATCAGAGAATATTTATTTTTACTCATCAAATATTAAAGAAGACGATATTAAAATGAAAACTGCTAAAACCTTTCTTAATAAACTGTATGGAGGGGACATGAAAAGTTTAGTGCTGAATTTTGCGAAAAATGAAGAATTAAATAACAAAGAAATTGAAGAATTGCGAGACATTTTAAATGATATTAGTAAAAAGTAATTAGAGATATGTTTCAAACATAATACATATGTAAACTATGCTTGACTCTTATTAAATTAGTTTTGTTAATAACATTTAAAATATTTTATTAAATATGAGAGTGTCCAGAAAATAACCATTTTCTGGACACTCTCTTTTTATATCTAGATATATATCTATTATACATATTTTAGTGTTCAATAACCCAACAGAAAATCTATGTTCATAAATATGATCAGAATTAAGTTATGGTACAATGAAAATGTATATAGGAGGTTTGTATGTTGAAAATAGGTTATGCAAGAGTTTCAACTGGATTACAGAACTTGGATTTACAGGAAGATCGGTTAAATCAATATGGTTGTGAAAAGATATTTAATGATCATATGAGTGGTTCAAAAAGTAAGCGACCTGGTTTAGATAAAGCCATTGAATTTGCGAGGTCAGGAGATACGATTGTTGTTTGGAGACTAGATAGACTAGGACGTAACATGGAAGATTTAATCACATTAGTTAATGAACTTAATAATCGAGGCGTGAGTTTTCATAGTTTAGAAGAAAATATAACAATGGATAAATCAAGTTCTACAGGACAATTGTTATTTCATTTATTCGCAGCATTTGCAGAGTTTGAACGTAATTTAATTTTAGAACGTTCTTCAGCGGGACGAATTGCAGCTCGTGCTAGAGGACGCTATGGAGGTCGACCCGAAAAATTAAATAAACAAGATTTAAAATTACTCAAAACACTTTATGATAATGGAACACCAATTAAAACTATTGCAGAGCAATGGAAAGTTTCACGTACAACAATCTATCGTTATCTCAATAAGTTAAATAACCAAGAAAATAAAGATAAATAATATTACTAAATTTTAAGAAAGATAAAAATTAGACAGGATACACCCTAATCATACAAAATAAGTTATTGAATTTATAGTAACTCAAACGTATGATTAGGGTGTATATTAATTGTGGAGTGAAAATGAATGATTATAGGTTATGCAAGAGTATCTTCGATAGATCAAAATTTAGAGAGACAGATAGATAATTTGAAAACATTTGGCGTAGAGAAAATATTTACAGAGAAACAATCGGGAAAGTCAGTAGAAAATAGACCCGTATTTCAAGAAGCACTTAACTTTGTGAGAATGGGCGATAGATTTGTAGTAGAATCGATTGATCGTTTAGGTCGTAATTACGATGAGGTGATTAACACAGTTAATTATTTAAAAGATAAAGAAGTTCAATTGATGATTACTAGTTTACCTATGATGAATGAAGTCATTGGCAATCCTTTATTAGATAAGTTTATGAAAGATTTAATTATTCAAATTTTAGCAATGGTTTCAGAACAAGAGAGAAATGAAAGTAAACGTAGACAAGCGCAAGGTATTCAAGTAGCGAAAGCAAAAGGTGTATATAAAGGTCGACCTTTACTTTATTCACCAAATGCTAAAGATCCTCAAAAACGTATTATTTATCATAGAGTTGTGGAAATGTTAAAGGAAGGCACAGCTATCAGTAAGATTGCTAAAGAAGTTAACATTACAAGACAAACAGTTTATAGAATAAAATATGATAATTGTTTATATTAATGAATAGCATATAAGTGTAAGCAAGTGGTGTTCGGATTGTATGCAAAAGAAGCTAGAAAATATTTTCTAGCTTCTTTTGCATTTCTTCAACTAATTTAAAGAGCAGAGTTACTAATAATAAATTGTGAGGTAGTTTGTAAAGAATAAAATACTAATATATATATAATGATTAATGAAGTGCTAATATTCTGTTTCTTTAATTCCTTATATAAAACAAATAAAGATAGTAATAGAAATGGATTAAATAATACAAATAGTAAATTATTTGACAATAGAGTGATATTTTCGTTATTTATAAAATTCATAATGGATAGAGGTATGGTAGATAGCATGTTTATCATTACTGTTAAACTTATAATATATAAACAATTCATTTTACTAATAACATTATTACTTATTACTCCTATAAAATACATAATCAAGGATAAAACAAATAAACTTATAAAAAATATTATTAGTGTGAATACAATAATAACTAGTATAAAAATAGTTATTTCTATATTACTTAAGGATAAGTTTTGCTCATTAAGTTTCTTTTGCAAATAGTCTAGAATACTAAATTGGTTTAAGAAATACAATAAACTTATTATAAACCATAATAGCAAAATATATTTAAGGTTATTTTTTTTTAACAATTCTATATCCTCCTTAAAAAATTTTGAATGTAATATACCATTCTATTAATCCAGCAAATATGGTCAATAAAAATACTAAAATGATTCTTAAAAAAAGGATTTTGAAAAAAGAAATCATGATTTTTTTTGTTTTATTTGTTGAAAAAAATAAAATAAAAACAAATTCGATCACTTGAAACCCTATCATACTAGATAATATCATTGCTGGTATTTCCAATACGCCATGAGGTGCTAAAGAAAAAAAAATATCTATATTAGATAAATTCGATTCTTTTATGCTAGAACCTATTATAGAACCATTTAAAAAAATAAAAATTATTGTTCCTATACCTAGAGTTAAAAATCCTGATGCAAGGTTCATATTAGCTTGTAAATTATTAATTATAATATCTAAAGCACTATTAGGATTTATATTTGAAGACTGTTTTGAGTTAATTTTAATATTAAACCCTATTATAATACTTATAACAAACAAGAATACTGTAGTAAAAAAAGAAATTAGATAAGCTCTATTTTTCATTAGATAAAGACCTTTCAATAGTTTTTACAAATTCCTCATAACTTGTTCTAGAAACATTAATAATTTCTGAAAAACTTTGATTCTTAATAGTTAAAATAAAATCACTTAATTCATAAGACATATCAATAAAATGTGTAGATAATAAAATTAATTTATTTTTGCCATAACTATGTAAAAAACTTTTTATGACATAATTACTAGTGTAATCAGTCCCTGTCATCGGCTCATCAAGTATTAAAATATCTGGTTCAATAAGCATAGCAGAAGCTAAAGCTAGTTTTTGTTTCATACCATTACTATAATTATTAATTATGATATCCTTGTCGTTCCATAAATCTAACTTTTCCAATAGTTCAACAGATTTTTGATTAATTATTTGCTTATTTATATTATTTAACTTACCAACAAATATTAAATACTCGAAACCAGTTAAATATTCATATAGAGATGTTGTATCAGGAACATAACTAATATTAATATCGTCGATATTACTAATATGACCTTTTTGTATTTTTTTTTGGCCAGATATAGCTTTTAGCAATGTAGTTTTACCACTTCCATTGGGTCCCATTAAAGTGTATATACCTTTATTATTAAATTCAAAATTTATATTTTGGAGAATAATTTTTCCATTATAATCTATAGAAACATTATCTAACTTTATATTGTTATTTGTCATAATTAAAGCTCTCCTTTATTGTTTTTTTCTTTAAAAAAAGAATTGTTATAACACTTATGATAATAGAAATTAAACATTGAATAACAACTGCTGCTAGTAATAATATTGTTTCATCTATTTTAAGATTTAATTTTTCTGGAATGATTAATAATAGTAAAGTAGAAAAATAAAGAACTGTTATTATTTGAGATATATAATCGTTAAAAGAAGATGCTTTTTTAGATTCACCTATTTCGTATGTATATTCCCAATTTAATTTAGGATAAATAGCCGTAGATGATATCTGTATTAATCCTGACACACACCCATAACTAAAACTAGTTATTATGGTAGATAAAAAAACAGTCATATTATGGCTATAAATAATTGATATACCCCCTAGTAAACTAGTAATTAATAAACTGATTACACAATATAAAATCCATTTATCTTTAACAAAATTCCATAAATTTACTTGTTTAGACGGTAACAAATAAATATGATTTTTTTCAGCATCTACAGATAATATAATTTTCAAACTGTCACCAATCAGTTGATATACTATAGTTGATAAAATTATTGCTATAGAGCTATATGCCCATAAGCTGCCTCCCCATAATTTAACAACAATCGGAATGATAATACCTGAAATTATAAAAGTTATACATAAAGATTTAATTATATAACTTATTATCCAACCACTAAGTCTTTGGAAATGTATAAAATCTTTTAACAAAAATATTTTCCTAAAATGTAACATATGGTTAGAATAGTTGTTATTTACATTTGAAATTAATCTACTATAAGTGATTAATTTTTTTCTATTTAAATATTTTTTAAATATTATTATTTGCAAAACAGAAAATAATAATAAAAATAATACACTTAATAAAAAGTTATCGATCAATAAATAAATTGTTTTGTTAGTTAAGTCAAAAACTTTTGATGAGTTAAAAATAAATATTATTTTATTAGCTATAGTGTTATTAATAAAAATTGTAGTTATAAAGTAACTTAGGACAAAAAGCGAAATTATAAATAATATATATCGTAGTATTGAAGTGGTTTTTAATACTTTTAAATTAGATGTATATTTGTGAAATATAAATTGTAAAAACGAAAATAGTAATGTACTAACTAAAGATATTAAAGTAAATAAAATACATATTTTAAAAAGTATAAATACTTGCCCTGAATGCTTTTCCATTAAATATATGGGGGTAAGTATAGAAATATAATAGTATACTATTTGCGTCATTATGGAAAAAAAAATTTCCGAAATAATACGAATGAATCTAAATTCACTTGATTTATTAAAAACTCTTAAATCATCCTCTAAAAATATCTGTTTTTTCTTAGAGAAGAAAAACAAACTTTGAGATAATATTAAAACAAATAAAATAAATGTTACCGTATTAGTGATTGAATTATCTCTTTTTAAGAGTATAGATACACCAAAAGAAATCAATGCTATAAATAAAGGAAAAATGAAATTTAATATAAGTCTTATTTTAGGCCATAAATAAAGATTAATCCCCCAATCCGATGCTTCCTTTCTATATGCATTTATCCTACTTAATTTTATATATGTTATAAACTTTTGAAACATAAATTCTCCAGATCCTTTTTGTTTTTATATGTATTAAGTAAATACGCCTATTGACAGTGCAATAGACGTATTAAAAGTTGAGGGAAAGATTGAATAATTATATTACCATGCTGCTGCTTTATCTTTACCTTTTTTCTTAATCATATATTTAACTGTTTGAATGCCGCCTGCTGCAATTAGACCGGCACCTGTTACGCCAGCTACTGCACTTACAATTGAAGCAATTGTAGATCCAGCACTAACTAAATCTATCACTTTACCTGCAGTTGCATCTGATACTCCAACTTTAGTTGCAAAATTTGCGAATTCCATAGAACTTGAAGAAATTCCAGAAATGTCCCCAGTTAAGGTTCCGAATAAAACTACTAATAAGCTTGCCGCTACAAAAATCATACCGTATTTAAATAAACTCTTAGTATTTACCATGTTATACACTCCTCATTAATTCCCTCAACTTCATATAAAAAGAGTATCATTTTATATGAAATTTTTCTACGTTATATTCATTTAAATTTGTAAATAGCTATTTATTTTTATTAGAACTTTGATTGTTTCAAAATGATATAAAATTGTAGATACAAAATAGGTTTTTATGATAATATCCGTTTTAAGGAGGATTTATAATGATTACTATATTAATAATATTTTTACTACTTAATTTATTACCTGCCATATACTATGGACAAAAGTATTTCGCATTGAAGAAAAAAAATGCTTCAGATAAAGAGTTTAAACAACTTTCTAAATCGATGATAAAATCTGAAAGAATAATTCTTCCAATTTCTATACTATTAATGTTGTTACTATATTTCATTAAATAATATATTGATTTATTACTTGAAGATATTAGATATATAAGCTCCTAATAAACCAGTAAACAATAACACAATCAGTGCTATAAGTGACCAATTAAAAGTAGCTTTTTTAGAAAATTGGAAAGTATAGTAATATATAATACCTATCAATAATACTTTGAAAAATAATTGCAGATCCATTACTCCCAAATAAAAATCTCCTGGCTTAAATATATTTAAAGAAGTTATTTTTACAGTTGTTACTGCTAGGCCAAATATTTTTTGGATCACTAAAACTATAAATTTAATAATTAATGTGATTAGCATATATGATATAGAAGCAGCCCATACAGACAGAGTTGATACTTTTGACTTCATAATTCTGGAAATAGTTAAAAAAATTATAAAAATTATGAAAGTATTTAAAAAACCTTGGATTAATCCTTGAAAAGAATCAGTTAGCCAATTGATTCCTTGTATATCATTAATTTCTGATTGACTCATTCCTATCTTTTTAAAACTCTCTGAATAATCAGTTAAACTTTTATTTAACAATGCACAAATAATAGATAAAAGCAAAACCAAACATAAACGAATGGTCCACTTAGGATTGGTATATAACTTTGAAAAATGATTTTTAAAAGGTAAATTGATTTTGTTCATATACTTATTGTTCCTCCGTTCATAGTTCAATTATATTAATACAATAACATTTACAAAATTCTTTTTAAATATGAAAAAATATATAAAGGGGGATATATATGAATAAGAAGATATTATGGAGTATTATTGGCGTGGCAGTTATCTTACTTCTCATCATTGCCGCATTCATCGCAAAGCAGTCAATAAGCTCGGAAAGTAAAGATAGTAAAGGCTATGATACATATACAGTTAAAAAAGAAACACCGATTAGATTGGAAGGTAAAGCATCTCCCAAATCAGTCAAAACATATAACAATAATAGTCAGATTGGCACCTTCGTAAGTCCTGCCGTAGACGATGGTCAAAAGGTGAAACAAGGGGACCGTCTCCTAAGTTACGATACAAATAATAGTAAGCGTCAACAACTTGCCTATAAAGTTGATCAAGCACAACAACAAATGAATGACGATTATCAAAAGGTGAAGCAAAGTCCGAATAATAATCAACTACAATCTAAATTAACGCAAGATCAAAGTTCATTACACGAAGCACAACAACAATTATCACAATATGATAAACAAATGAATGATAGTATTTACGCATCATTTGATGGTAAAGTGAACATTAAAAATAGAGGAGATGCTGGTGATGGTAAACCGGTTCTGCAATTGATTTCAGACAATCCACAAATTAAATCAACAGTTACTGAGTTTGATGTCGACAAGATTAAAGAGGGCGACGAAGTTTATGTAACTGTGAATAGTAACGGTAAAAAAGGAAAAGGTAAAATTCTTAAGATAGATGAACTACCAACAAGCTATGATGATAGCGCGAATGGTGAAGAGGGCGAAGACGGTGCAAGCGCATCACAAACATCTAATCCAACTGTCAACAATCCTTCTGGTAGTACAGAAGGCGACATATCTAAATATAACGTCATTATTGGTGATTTAGATATTCCTGTACGTTCAGGTTTCTCTATGGACGCTAAAATACCTCTAGAGACTAAAAAATTACCAAATGATGTGTTAACTAAAGATAACGATGTATTTGTCGTAGATAGACATAATAAAGTCCATAAACGTGAGATTAAAATTGACCGTAGTAACGGACAAATCATCGTAAAAAAAGGTCTTAAATTAGGTGACAAAGTCATCAAAAATCCTAAAGGCAATCTAAATGATGGAGAAAAAGTTGAGGTGTCATCATGATTGAATTGAAAAAAATCAATCGACATTTCAAAATTGGCGCCGAAACAAATCATATACTAAGAGATATCGATATTCATATTGATGATGGGGAATTTATCGCTATTATGGGTCCATCTGGTTCAGGTAAGAGTACCCTTATCAATATCCTTGGATTTATCGATCGTGGTTATGAAGGAGAATATCTTTTTAATGATGAAAACTATAAAAAGATTTCAGATAATAAACTCGCAACCATTCGTAATCGCACGGTGGGGTTCGTATTCCAAAATTTTAAACTGATCCAAAATAATACAATTCTTGAAAATGTTAGTATTCCACTTATTTATAATGGTATAGGTAGTAAAGAACGTAAAGATAAAATAATGAAAGTATTAGAAGATGTAGGCCTTCATAATAAAAAAGATTTACTTCCCAATAAATTATCAGGTGGACAACAACAACGTGTAGCCATCGCAAGAGCGATTATTAACGAACCAAAATTTGTAATTGCCGATGAACCTACAGGCGCGCTCGATTCGAAAACTTCAAAAGATATCATGGATTTATTTGTAACTTTAAATAAAGAAAAAGGGACAACGATAATTATGGTCACGCATGATCGTGAGATTGCGAACAAGGCGGATCGCATCATTCATATTTTGGATGGTCGTGTGAAAAAAGAAGAGGTGTTATCGCATGAGTAATTTCTCTAACATTTTGTCCGTCGCCTTTCGTTCAATATTAAAAAACAAACGTCGTAATATCTTCACGATGATTGGTATTATTATTGGTATTGCTGCGGTTATTACGATTATGGCACTCGGTAATGGTTTTAAAAAGACCACTAATGAACAATTTGATGATGCTGGCGCAGGTAAAAATCAAGCAATGATTACTTATATGACTGAAGATATGAGTACACCTAAAGACAACCCGTTTAAACAGGAAGATCTCAGTGTTGTAGAACAAATTAAAGGTGTTAAAAGTGCGAAAGTAAAGGAAAGTGAAGATAGTACATACGTCGCTAAAATCACAAATAGTCATAGCAGTGGTGACGTTGATTTGAAAAAAGCGAGTCATGTGTCAGATGTTGATTACGGTCATGGTTTCACAAAAGATGATAATGATACACAAGAAAAAGTCGTGGTCGTAGACAATAAAGTTGCTAAAAAAGTCTTTCATAATGCTGATAGTGCAATAGGGAAATCTATTTATATTAATGGTGAAGGCTTTAAAGTTGTAGGAGTTGGCGATGTTAGTAGTCAAGATGCTAGTGGCATGTCTCTCGAAAAAGTTGTTCAAATGCCAGCGAAAACCGCTGACCATTATATGAGTAACCTATCTCAGGGAACACCTCAAATACAAGTAAAAGTTAATAATGACGAAAACAAAAAAGACGTTGGTAAAGAAGTTGAAAAAGAACTGAATAAAAAAGGAACTGGCGTCTCAGATGGTCAATATAGTTTCAATGATAATGAAGAACTAATGAAAGGTGTTGGTAAAGTATTAGATACAGTCACTTACTTTGTGGCAGCTGTTGCAGGTATATCATTATTTATCGCAGGTATTGGTGTTATGAACGTGATGTATATTTCAGTTACAGAACGAACTGAAGAAATAGCAATACGTCGTGCTTTTGGTGCTAGAGGTCGGGATATTGAAATCCAATTCCTTGTTGAAAGTGTCGTGCTCTGTCTACTTGGTGGTATTATCGGATTAATCTTAGGTATCATCATCGCTACAGTTGTCGATTTAGTAACACCAGATATGGTTAAGAGTTCTGTCAGTATTGGATCAGTTATCTTAGCTGTAGGTGTATCTACACTAATAGGTATTGTCTTTGGTTGGATACCAGCTCGTTCAGCCTCTAAAAAAGAATTAATTGATATTATTAAATGAAACATTAACATAAGTCATGATTATCAGAAGTTTCATCACTATAAAAGGTGTATCAAAGATTTATACTCCCTTGATACACCTTTTACATTCATTTTTAATTACCGAAGAATCGACTCCAAAATCCCTTTTTAGGTGGTTCTACCTCCCTATTATCATCAGGATCATTCTTCGTTTCTTCAACGAACTTATCCTCTTTTGTTAATTCACCTTCATCTGTACTGTCATTCTTTTTCTCTTCGGCTATATCCTTGTAATTTACTTCTGTTGGTTGACGCTTTGTTTGTTGTTGGTTGATATTTTGCGATTCTTCAGTAAAAGTTGCTTCTTGCGGATTAATATTTTGTCTATTATTCGTCGCTGTATCAAAAGAATAATTAAGCTGTCTTTCTTCTTCTAATTGACTTTCTAGTTTTTGAATTTTTTTATTGCTTTCTAAAGCTAATATTTGTTGATTCTCCAACAATTTATTTAACGTATTAACATTGCTATTTTGTTGATCTAATTGCTTAGTTAAATTCTCAATATATTTTTCATCATTTTTAGCTCTAGTTTCAAAGATTTCTATTTGCTTTTCTAATTCGTTTACTTTTGTTTTTAATGTCTCAGAACTATTTGAATTATTATATATATTCTTTTCTGATTTTGCAGTATTTTCACCAAACAATTCTTTTTTTACTGATTCTTTATTTTGGATTGTACTCTCTTTCTTAGTAATTTTTTCTATAATTTTCAAATAATCATTATCATCAATATAATTAATCCCATTTTCTTTTTCAAAAGTTATATTTAAACTTTTAGCATTATTAACAATAGTTTGTTTAGTTACACCTAATTCATCAGCAACCATTTTAATAGTTCTCATAACATCCACCCTTAGGTACCTAATTTAGTACCTAAATTTTACCACCTAATGAATTTTATTTCATCAATTACCACTAAATTTACTACCTATTTACTACATATGCACCTAATTAGCTACCTATAATATGTTTTTGGAGCTTAATTAGGTACTAAAACAATGAACTACACATTTTGCCATGGCAATGTGCTTTTAACTACATTTAAAACTCTTTATATACTTTCTTAAAAGTGTTAATATTGCTTTATAAATACTAAAAGAGTCAATGCTATTGGCGTAGCATTGACTCTCGGTAATAAAACGATTCGCACTCGTTTGTTTATATATTTTTTGATACTTGTATTATATCTATCTAATCATCTAAGTGCAAGCACAAAACATATAACTTACGTAAAAATTGTTTTATTACCTCAATCCTAAAAATGGAAATGAGGTTTTTATTATGCCCAATTTTGAAAAATACAATTTATCACAAGTAAAAACTGAAAGGTTTTATCAACTACCTAAATATTTATTCGAAGATGCATATTTTAAAAAAATGTCGGCGGAAGCCAAAATTATGTATGCGTTATTAAAAGATCGCTTTGAATTATCCATCCAAAATGAATGGGTAGATAAAAATAATAACATTTACTTTATTTTCAGTAATAAACATTTGTGCGAATACTTAGGTTATGCAGAACAAAAAATTATAAAATTAAAAAAAGAGTTAATAAGTTTTAATTTATTAACTCAAGAACGTGTTGGCCTTAATAAACCAAATAGATTATATTTATTAAAACCTAATTATGACATTAAAGCCAGTCATAGCAAGGAACTTCCAAATTCACAGTTCCAGAACAATGAATTTGGAAGTTCTAGAACTGTGAATTTAAGTGGTCAAGAACTTCCAAATTCACAGTCTAATGATACTGAGAATAATGATACTGATTATATTAAAACTGAGAGTAATGATACGAATGATTTGAATGATAATAAGCTAACTTTTCCTAGTAATCATACAAATCATTCAAATCACAACAATTCAAACTTTAATAATGAAGCTTTAAAATTCCAATTACTCGAAGAACTACCTCAAAGTATTCAAAGGTATTTAAGTAACTTTTCTGTAAATGAAATTAAAATCATCAAACCTGTATTATTAAAAGCCAAGACGTCCTTTAATAATTCTATTGATACATATTACTTATTAGAAGATATGGAAATAGAAATACTTCATGTTCTTAAACGTTTCAAAGCTATGCTTATTCAAAAAAATGAAACCGTTGAAGCCATGCAAGGGTACTTAATGAAATCCCTTAAGTCTGAATTCGCTGAAATGCATACGCTTAATAAACGACGTGATCATTTACCAATCACTTCTTTATTTAATCAATAATGATTCAATTAGAGAGCATCTTTAAATAGATGTTCTCTTTTTTTATTTACAAGTGGTTGCTAAGGCAACCACCTAGATCAAACGAAAGGTAAGGGAGGGGATAACAAAATAAGATCAACACAATATCACAATATAGCATGCTGCTATTAAAGAAAGGAGGAAGACTTATGAGTACTAAGAAAAAGATTAAAGTTACTTTGGCAATGATTAATGTTCTTTTAACTGCAGTCGAACTTTATCTTCAATGGCAATTGAGTAAATCTGAAAATGAACTGTAGTTAAACAAGTAGGTAGGACTAAAACGTTTCTGTTTTAGTCCTATTTTTTCTATAAATGGTTATTATTCATTTGAAAATGGCTCAAACATGTCGCATAAGATGAAAAATAAAATGATCATTTAACGTTGTTTTAACTTTAAAAATTATAAAAATACTAACCGTTTTTATATTCTTTAGCAATCTTTCTTAGTTATAAAAGTAACTTAATAAAATCGTTTTTGTCATTTACTTTGTTAATGATCGGAAAGAAAAGATTGATTTTATCATTCCAAAAAATCAAAATTCAGATTCAATTGATATACATCATAAACAAAAAGTAAGTCGTTAATGTTCAAGACATAAGTCGAATGTAATTTTAAATTTGATTTTTTCTATCCCAAACTGAGTAAAGATATTTACTTAGTTTTCTTTTTTTTTTATCTCCAATTATTTTACTAACAATGCTTATTTTGAAAATAAAAATAAGCACTTAAAGTAAAAAGTGAACAAGAGAATAGCCACTTTTGTCTTAAAGCACGTTTTGTTTTTGGAAATATTACAAATATAATAGGATTTTCAAATAGTATTTGACATGAGCATAAGGAAATCCAGTACCACCTTTGGTGGTATTCAGCATAGCTGAAGGATTGTCTTACCGTTCGCTTTGCTTACTTGCTCTTTGAAATTCACTACAAGTGTTGATATAACAACATTTATAGTTAATATTAAATAAAAATTAATCGACATTATAAACCTTAATATTGCATACTATTTACAATTGTTACAAGACCACTTTAAATTGTCTGAATACTATTGTTTTTATTGATTTCATAGGCTTCAGTCGTCGTCAATCCTATAAATAGGATTGATTTTTTTATCCAAATCCTATTAATCCTATTACTTTTAGTATTAATATCAAAAATAAAATCACTCAAAAGTAATCTAAGTAATTCATTCATTTGTTTTACTTTTTGAAATTGACTAAATACTTTTTGCTCAATATCGTATTCAATAATGATCTTATTATTTATTTTTAAGTTCAAAAAAGAAGGGAAAGAATAAAACAATTTCTATACTTTTCTATGCTCGATTTTATTAAAAAGTGACCCGAAATAAAGATCACTTTATCTTTTTATTAAATAGAAAATTAAAAAAACGGAAAAATATATAATAAGATTCATCGAATGATTACTCAAATTTTTGTTTGTGAAATACATTTATATTTATTTGATTCTCATTTGCGTTTTAAGAGCTAACTTAAAATTTCAGTAGCTCTTACTCACTTTTTGGATGATAAAAGTGAAAATAATACCAAAAAATCAAGAAAAGATATTTTAATTATAACGTAGCATTTATGACGAAAAAATTTATTGTTCGTTGAGAAGAACTCTTAACTAAACTTATAGACGAATGTCGGTATAGCGTGAGCTATTAAGCCGACCATTCGACAATTTTAGGGAGCAATTGTGATAAAGTATTAATGTTTTAAACCTGTTACATCATTGATTTCGTTGGGATGTAACAGGTTTGTTTCTTTTAATTTGGATTTGTTGTGAGATTATAAATTTATAAAAAACAAGGAGAAGCTTATGATATCGAATAAATTAAAATCTGCGAGATTAGCAAAGGAATTAACGCAATCTGAGGTAGCTAAAAAATTATACGTTACTAGACAAACTGTTTCTCGATGGGAGCAAGGTAAAACGTTGCCTAATATTTATGTAATTCAAGAATTAAGCGATCTTTATGATATTTCTTTAGATGAATTAGTAGTAAATACAGCATTAGAAAATAAGGAGGCTAAAAGTATGAAAAATGTAAATCCTTTTGCTTTATTTGGAGCGATATTATTTAATGTGTTTTTATTTTCTTTAATAGTTATATTTTTTGGTGGCTTTTTGTTATTATCTTTATTCATTTCTTTAGCTATGTTATTTAGTCCTTTGATTTTAGCAATCTTTGTTTTAACGGGTGTACAAGAGTTTAATGTAATTCAACTAGTTATGACTGTTATTTTCGTTGTTATTGGTTTGTTATCAATTCCTTTATTGAAAAAAGTCAGTGTATTTTTATTTAAATTTTTCAAACGATATTTGAAATTTAATCATAAAGCAATTTTTTATTGAATTTAGAAACGAGTTTCTTTATAAAAGTAAGCAAAGATATAATATAAAATGACTTATCGGAAGTGAATATGCTTATGTATTTACAAATGATATAATAATAGAGTCGCCTATCTCTCAGGCGTCAATTTGACGTAGAGAGGAGGTGCATACGCGATGTCTGAAATCTTTGTGAACATCATGACCACAGCAGCAAGTGGTTGTCTCGTTGCGCTATTTGCGCATTGGCTACGCAAGCGTAATGACGAATAGGCGACTAGTCACACCAAAAAATCCCCTTACTACGGCCATAGTAAGGGGATTTGGTGCATACATGCCTGATAATCTTTGTTAATTACATTGTAACACTATAATTGGTAGGAATGCAAAGTTCATAAAGTTTGAGCGTAAATATTATAATTACGGAGTTATTTTATTTATATCTGTAGTATATATAAATAGGAATAGGGTTAATGATATTTATAAAACATGCATTTTTAATTGATGTTTTAATAACTATACTGATATATGTTATATATTATAAGAATCATTTGATAATAATGTGAGTCAGTAACATTTTTATATGGCTTAGAGAGGAAGTTTTAGAATGAAGAAGATGTTACGTATATCGATTTTCATAATAGTGGTCTCCATATTTATTGTTTTTAAATACTCTTATCAAATTGAGGGAATTCTAGAAGAATATCCAAATATTTTAAAAGCATTTGTAGCATTATTCACTCTCCTTACAACTGTTATCAGTCTTGTTATCGCATATAAATCATATGATAATAGCGTTAAGCAACAAGAAAAAGATAAAGAAGAAAAAAACAAACAGTTCGAAGAAAATAGCGATAGGATTATTAATAGTTTGAAATCTGATTTAGCAAAATATACTAGGAAAATAAATGTTTTTAGATTAGGATATACGAATTCAGATGTTGAATTCTCTGAACTTGCAAAAGAACTTTCTATAAAAAGTAATTTAGAGGAAATAGAAAAACTTACATCACAAGTGAGAAGTAGCAAAAGTACTGAACTTGCTAAAATGGATGAAGTTAATATAGTCAATTTACATATTGCAAGTGATTCAGCTCTATTTTTATTTGATATTTATGAAAATACATCAAGGGAAAATGATGAGACTTTTGAAAAAGAAATTATAAAAGAACTTAACAAAATATGTAATATTGTTTTTTATACATCCTGATTATCGATAATATAGAATTTTGTAAATAATATATAGGCTAAGGAATAATATCTTATAGGAGTTGCTTGATTCTATTTTTTTCTTGTTCTGATAGCTCCAACAAGCAATAATGAAGATATTCAAAGTGTAACAATAATTTCACTGAGTTGATTTTTGTACCATATTGACTTGAATGTCCATGCATAATTGCGTGACGATTAATTTTTTCATTATCTGGATCATTAAATGTAAATTGTCGTTTTAACCCTTCTTTATAGTACTCTTTTATTTTAATAAACTCAGAATCATCATATATACTATGTTTAAGTTTATAGTTATTTATTACTTCATCTATTATTTTATTGAAGTTACCATATGTTGATTTTCCTTCGAAACCTATATTTTTATAAACTAACCCTTCAATTCTTGATAATAGCGTAGGGATTATTAGGTCGTATTGTTCATTTTTATATCCGAGTAAAATGTTTTTAAATATCTTTCTATCATCTTTTGATAAATTATAGTTATCTATATCATCCTTTAAATAATCAAGATGCTCGTGATCAAAATACTCTAATATCATATTATTAAAATACTCTTCGTTAATATCATCAGGATTTTCTAAAGGAAGTATTTCAATCAAGTCTAATATCATAAATAGGTTAAAATGATCAAATGGGGGGTATTCAAAATCAATCAATACTTTGTTAACCTTTAAAGATTTTTCTCCTGCTCTTTTTACTTGTTCTGCTAATTCTTTAAATTTCTTTCCTGTAGACTGCATACTTTTTATAGATTTTTCATTAAAAATAGAAAAATTCTTAAAATTATTTATATCCATTCTTCTTCTCCTTTATTTTAATAATTCTATATACTGTAGATCGACTAACTCCTGTTTGTTTCGCAATCTCTTCACCCGTAAGTTTTTGTTCATCGTATAAGAATTTAATCTCTCTTTTTTTATAATCCGGTAATGAAGGTCTTCCGCCTTTTCGCCCTCTTGCTCGTGCTGCTTCTAAACCTTTCTTCGTACGTTCACTTAATAAGTTAGCTTCAAGTTCCGCAAATGCACTCATCATTGTAAAGAACATCTTGCCCATCGCATCTTTAGTCGAGACATTCATATCTATAATATGTAAATCAATGCTGTTTTCATCTAACCACTGTGATAACTCAATAAGCTGTTTAGTTGTTCGACCTAAACGATCCAACTGGTTCTGTTGCAAAGTAAAAAATATAGCTAATCACTAATATATCATGTCAGTGTTCGTTTAACTTGCTAGCATGATGCTAATTTCGTGGCATGGGGAAAATCCGTAGATCTGAAGAGACCTACGGTTCTTTTTATATAGAGCGTAAATACATTCAATACCTTTTAAAGTATTCTTTGCCGTATTGATACTTTGATATCTTGTCTTTCTTACTTTAATATGACGGTGATCTTGCTCAATGAGGTTATTCAGATATTTCGATGTACAATGACAGTC
>OFLQ01000246.1_pt1 | contig 16543 bp, 9 predicted proteins | sample 1540881 | NCBI WGS metagenome assembly OFLQ01 (sample SAMEA4413047, study PRJEB24355) | metagenome | biome: human; feature: gut; material: faeces | place: United Kingdom | collected 2010
ACAGTTTGTTCTAGGCAAAAAACATGGCTCTAATACGTTTCCAACGTCTGCGATCAACAAAGAGATAAACGATTAGGACAACTAAAGCTATAAGCCCAGATACTATAGCATTGACTACTAAGGCAATCCAGAACTTACTTGCAAAGAAGACAATACCTCCTAGCAAGGCAGCAATGAAAATTGTAAGAATAAAGATACCCATATAGAGCCACTGTCCGCCACCTCGATTGAAGAGCTGGGTAACTTCCTGCCAATTCACTTCCAACAATTTAAGGTCACGTTCAAAGTAATAGCCACCTACAAGATAGGTTGTTACGAGAAAACCAAGAGTGAAACTAGCCACCAAAATAAGATGGAGATGAGCCAAGAATATTAAACCAAGCCCTCCTAATAAGAGGGAAACACCGACTTGCAAGCTATAGAAAAGCCAGAACTTTTGACGAAGATAGTCACCCGTATTGATTGGCAGGCTACGAATAAAGTCAAAGTTTGTCCCCTCTAAAGATGTTGCTACACCAAGAAAACTTGTTGGTTGAGCTGAAAAGAAACCAAAGGCAATTCCGACCAAAAGCAGGAGTCCGAAATAGTCTGGACCCAGATCTTTCAAAAATACCGCACCTCCACCCAGCATGATCATATATAAGACTGGTACCACATAGGTATTGATAATGAGGGTTGAATTCCCCAAAGTAGATAAATGATGGCGGATCAAGACCTGTCTTTGGCTTCGAGTAACAGCTTTGGCCTGAGGCTTTCTAGCCTTTTGGTTATAAATGGCTTCGTGGAAATAACGAGGCATTCTGACCTTATAAAACCAAAAGCCCAAGATAAGCACTAAGATAAGAGGAAGATAGAAATTTAGTAGAGCCTCCGGAGATAGAGGGGCAGCTACGACATCATAGTAACCTCTTAGATAAGGAAGCAAAGGAAAATCGGCATGTCCAGCACCATCAACATAGCCTTTAATAAAACCAACCAACATAATAGGCAACATAATCAATAGGGTTGACAGGGTCATCAAAATGGTTGAATAGAGCTTTTTATGAGAACTACGAACAATCAGCGTTCCAATACTATTAGACAGAATCACTGAAAAAACGAGATTGATAAAGAGAGAAACAATAAAGGTCAGAAGCCCAACGACTATCCCCAATGGGCCAATAAATTGCCAGTAAGCTAGAATGAGAAGACTAAGGATAGGTACCATGAAGGTCATCCCAACCATAGAACCTGACAAGGTCTTGGCCAAAAAAACTTCCGCTGGCTTCAAGGGAAGAGGCAGATAAGCCTTGCTATCCTTACTGTCATAAAAGGTACTATAGAGAGCCGTGAAGGTCTGGAGAAGCCCCATGATTGAAAATGTCAAGAGATATAGGGTTAGGACTCCAGGATTGGCCTTATAATCGACACCTACAAAAAGATAGCTATAGATAACCGTAAAAACAACTAGAATCAAGAGTTGCTGTCTAAGCATGGCATTAACGATGGAGAAATTGGCTTTTTTCTTTTTCTCCTGACGTTTCTGTAGGTTAGTTACTGCTTGAGGATTAGCGTAGAGGAGATTGATTTTAAAAAGCTCCCAAACATGGTTCCAGTTCATGACTATACCTCCTCAATCTTACGTCCAGCCATTTCCAGATAAATAGTTTCCAAATCCTTGTCAGGGTACTGAGCCTTCAGTTCAGCTAGAGACCCTTGGAAGATAAGTTTTCCTTTCTTCAAAATAGCAATCCGATCACAGAGCTGCTCAGCTACACTTAAAACGTGGGTTGAGAAAAGGACACTATTACCTTCCTTGGCATGATGACGCATGGCTTCCTTCAAATCATAAGACGCCTGTGGATCCAGACCAGTCAGAGGCTCATCCAAAACCCAAATCTGTGGATTAACCAAAAGGGCACCGATAACAACAACCTTCTGACGCATACCATGAGAGAAGGAAGAAATGAGGTTATAGCGACTTTCCGTTAGGTCAAAGGTAGCCATGAGATCAGTCAAACGTTCCTCGACTTGACTAGCTTCCAAATCATAGATACGTGTCAAAAAGTACCAATAGTCATTGGCAGTCAAATTTAGGAATAGATCCGGTGAATCTGGCACATAAGCGATTTTTTTCTTGATGGCATCACGATGTTGACTGAGGACCATATCATCAACGTAAACTTCACCGTAGCTAGCTTCAATGATAGATGTCAAAATGGAAATGGTCGTGGTCTTACCAGCCCCATTGTGACCGATCAGACCAAAAATCTCACCATCTCGAATCTCGAGGTTAAGATCTGAGAGAGCATCTTTATCTTCATAACGTTTCGTTACGTGTTCAAAACGAATCATCTTTTATCCTTTCTTGAGAACCTATTTAACAATAGCCTCATTTTACACTTTATATTAAATTATAAATTAGAATTATTGCTATGTTTTTCATGAACAATACTCTAATAATGCCGACAATAGGTTTAGATAAGGCTATTTCGTTACCTTCTCATTTATTGTATCATTTCAAAGATACAATTTCAAGAAAACGTTTGTAAAAACGAGACAATTTTGCATTCGGTCTTTGATAATGCTAAACTTATAGTATTTAGAACAATAGGAGGAAAATCACTGGTGCCAACTGGAATTATCATCAACTCGCTATCTATTATCTTAGGAGGAATTGCTGGAGGGCTCTTCGGGGACTATCTCAGAGACGATTTCAAGGACAATCTTAACCTTATCTTTGGCCTAGCCTCTATGGTTATGGGGATTAGTGCTATTATGAATATGGTTAATATGCCTGCAGTTATCTTTGCAGTAGTTATCGGTACCATTATTGGACTGGCCCTAAAGTTTGGGAACCTCATCAACAAGGGAGCTGGGCTTATGGAAAAAGGCTTGTCCAAGATTACACCAAGCAAACAAATAGGGTTAGCTCACGATGAGTTTTATGCGCAGCTCTTGACAGTTATCGTCCTTTTTTGTGCGAGTGGTACAGGAATTTACGGGAGCCTTGAGTCTGGGATGACAGGCGATTCCTCCATCTTGATTTCCAAATCTATCCTAGATTTCTTTACAGCCATGATTTTCTCTTGTAGTCTAGGCTACATCGTCTCCATGATTGCCATTCCACAATTTATCGTTTTCTTCCTCCTCTTTGTGAGTGCTGGTTTCATTCTTCCTCTAACAACAAAAGCCATGATTGGAGACTTTAAGGCTTGTGGGGGCTTCCTCATGATTGCGACTGGTTTTCGTATTATGAAACTGCATCAATTCCCAACAGCAGATATGATTCCAGCCATGATTCTGGTTATGCCGATTTCCTGGGCCTGGGTCAATTGGGTGGTGCCTTTGATTAGTTGATATTAGGATTAAAATAAACTAAAACCGTCAGTCTAATGTTGGCGGTTTATGTCTTTCTTTTATTACTATGGTGCCCTTCAACTATTAGAAAATAGTAGTATTTATTGTGCATATTTCTAATTTTTCTAACCTTGTTTAGATTAAGATGAGTCTGTTATAATAGCCCTTGTAGGCCTAAGCAACCTACAAGATACTTTTTTTCATAACTATTTCCATCCTCTAATATTTTAACGAACTTACAATACTGATGGAAATCTATCGAAAAAGGCTGGTGTGTGCACACCGGTCTTTTTTGGTGGAATTGAAAGACAAAAAACCACTCTTTCACTATGAAAGAATGGTTATGCTATAGCTTATACTTCTACAACTTCCAAGTTTTTTCCACCCAGGAGAATAAGGTATTTATCAATCTTATCTATTTGATAGGCTTGGCTGAGTGCTTTAGCATAGAGGCTCATTTGCCCTTTGTAACGTTCCTTAAGCTCACCAGGTTGAGTGAAGCGGTCTGTCTTATAGTCAAAGAGGACAATACGGTCTTCAAGAAGAAGGTAGCCATCGATGATACCACGGACGACAAAGTCTTCTTTACTAGTGGGATCTTCTGCCAACATAGCAAATGGTGCTTCACGACGCAACTTATCACGGTTAGCTAGAATGAGCTCCCCAAGTTCGGTGTCAAAGAAGCCTAGTAGCTTTTCTAACTGCAGGCGCGCCTTGACTTGATCATCTGCCGATACTCGACTCAAGGCCTGTGTCAAATCTTGGAGGGTCACCTTGTCAGAAAGACTCAAGCGTTGCATGAGTTCATGGGTGGCTGAACCAACTGCAGCTCCAGTGACCTTCGTTTTTTGCCCAAAATCTGGAAGCTCAAAGCTAGTGGATGTCTCAAGAGGTTGCACTTCCTCTTTCTTGTCCATAATATCCACCCCTTCGGTATCCATGACAGGTTCGTAGAAGGCTTTGAGCTGGCTCGGCGTACGCACAGATGGCAGGTCAATCGCTGGTGCATAAAGTTGGTTGAGCTTTTCAACACTTTCTAAGACAGTTAGGGCACGTTTAATGTCTTCCGTCTGACGATTGTTAGAGAGATCATCAGCATCTACTGCTGCTTTAACTTCAACCTGACCAATAGCCTCTGGGGTCAAGTCCTCAGCCTCAACAAAGCGAACAGTAAACTTGAGATCCTTTCTCATAAAGGCAGTATCCAAAGCCATAACCCAATCCTGATAAGTAGCGATTTGGTCACGTAGAGCTACTGGTAGGCGATTATTTTCAACATCCGTGCCAAACTGCTGGGTCAATTTTTCCTTACTGCCCTTACCAACTAGGTAGAGTTTTTTCTCTGCACGGGTCATTGCAACATAGAGCAGACGCATCTCTTCTGAGATACTTGCTCGGCGTTCTTCCCTACGATTTTCCTGGAAGGTTAAGGTTTCGAGAACAACATTTAACTTAGGCAAATTAGTGTTTACCTGGTCTTTGAGGTCAGCTAGATACTTAATGCCTAGTCCTTTTTCACGGTTTATAATGTACTTACCACTTAGTCCATCCTTGCTGTGACCAATAAACTTGCGATTCATCTGCAAGACAAAGACATACTTGAACTCTAGTCCCTTGGACTTGTGAATGGTCATGAGGCTAACAGCATTTTTGGGAACCAAGTCTGTTACTTCCTCTAGGTCGTTACCGCTAGAAATAATCTTATCAATCATACCAATAAAACGAGAAAGTCCCTTAAAGCCAGTCTTTTCATAGGCATTGGCACGCAAGGCAAGGGCGTAGAGATTGGCCTGGCGTTGCTCAGCTCGTGGTAGACTACCAACATAATCATAATAGAAGCGATCGTCGTAAATCTTCCAGATGAGGTCGTAGAGCGAGTGCCACTTACTGTAATCACGCCAATCTGATAGAGTCTCAATGAAGAGAGTCAACTTTGCCTCAAGTCCTTGCGTCACGACTTCTGGATGAAGTCCTGATTTAGTATGAGCTGCAAGAAGCTTGTCATAGAATTGTCCTTTGTCAGCCTGGACAGCAATCCGAGCCAGGTCGTCCTCGTTGAAATTAAACATAGGTGAACGAAGGAGGGCAACCAAGGCGTAGTCGTTGAGAGGATTATTGATGGCACGAAGGGTATCCAACATAATCATAACTTCTAGTGACTCTAGGTAGCTTGACTTGTACTCGTCAGGAACCAATGGAATTCCGTGCTCCTCAAAGCTTGCCATCAAGTCCAAATAGGTGTTGCGAGTTGGTGCTAGGAGGGTAATATCCTCAAAACGTACACCCTGCTCGTGAAGTTTGATGATTTCTTTGATAACCAAGGAAATCTCGCCGCTACTAATAGGTTGATCAGCACCTTCTTCGTCAGGAGTTACACTCGCTTCATCACTATTGTAAATCAGAACCTCTGTCTCATTTTCAGGATGGGGTTCTTTTTGCTTCTCGCTACCCGCTACCAGCATATGAGTCTTGTCATAGAGGATGTCCCCGATTTCCTGGTCCATGAGGTGGCTGAAAACACCATTAGTCGCATCAAGAACCTCAGATTGGCTACGGAAGTTCTCTTTAAGGAGAATCAGCTTACCTGCATCTGGATTTTCAAGGAAGAGCTGGAACTTGCCATTAAAAATCTGAGGGTCTGCCTGACGGAAACGATAGATGGATTGTTTGATATCTCCCACCATGAATCGGTTGTGACCGTTAGATAGGAGTTCCAACATGCGTTCTTGGGTATGGCTATTGTCCTGATACTCGTCTACCATCACTTCATGGTAACGGTCACGGTAGCTAGCTGCCACCTCTGGATTTTCCTCCAAAATACGGATGGCAAAATGGGCAATATCCGAAAATTCAAAGGCATTTTCCTGAGTCTTGGCCTGTAAATACTGGTCCGAAAAATCAAGTACAAAGGCCTGAAGCAACTCCAACAAAGGTAGGATGTCATCATTATGTTTGGTCAAAACCTCGAGGACCGTTAGCTGGGTATCAACCTCTCGTAACTGGGCCACAAACTCATTTTTGGTCTTGTTGTAAGCTTCCTTGTAGGCCTTTAGTTCCTCGTCTTTAGGACGGGTCATATTGGTCAAACCAGTACCTCCTGACAAAGTCAAGAGTTTTTTGAGCAAGTCCTCCATATCCGTTTGGTCATTGGCCAAGGCTCCTTCAAGAAGGCTAATGGCATCCGACACATTATTAAGATACTTAGCCTTGGCAAATTCACGCTGAGCTAGGCCTAGATGGTCTCTTAAGAAGGCTAAGAAATCAGCCAACAAGCCATCTTTGAGACCCTCTAAAAGCTCAGCTTTAGCCTTGTCTGGATTGGCCTCTGCCTGCCCTTTTAAAAGATTTTGACGTAGCCATTTTTCAGGACCTGCAGTAGCCTGAGAAAAGCTATAGACATCGTACACTAAATCACGAAAAGCCTTACTAGTCTTGCCATTTCCAGCGAAGTTGCGGACCAATTTTTGGAAAAGCTGGGCATCCTTGGCTTGCATGTAATCATTGAAAAGATCGGTATAAACCTCATTTTTCATAAGTGTCTGCTCGGCAGGATCTGTCATAATGCGGAAAATAGGTGACACCCCCAAGAGATAGCCATACTGATTGACCAATTTCTGGGTAAAGGCATCCATGGTTCCAATATCTGCCGTCCCAATCTTGGCAATCTGATCTGAAAGAAAGGCACGCTCTTCATCCGTCTCAACTTGTCCAAGTTGCTCTGTCAGACGCTTTTCCAGACGCTCTTTTAACTCACCCGCGGCCTTTACCGTAAAGGTTGAGATAAAGAGTTGGTCAATGCCAACGCCACGTCCAATCATATCAAGTATACGCTCAACCATGACAAAGGTTTTTCCTGATCCAGCCGAAGCTGACACAAGAATATTACTACCATTACTGTAAATGGCCTCAATCTGCTCAGGTGTTAACTTGCGTTCCTTGTCAGAAGCTGCTTCTTGGTCAATACGTTCCTTAATCTCTGTTGGACTTAAAAAAGCTTTAGTCAACATGGTTGTCCTCCTGGTCTTTGTTGTCTGCTGTCACAGCTTGATCAGTGACTGGAAAGGGGACGATAGTTTCAGCAACTTGCATCTCATTATCGTCCTCATCTTTTGCCATCAGCTCCAAATAGGCTTCCTTCTTGCCCCTACTTGGTAAACGCAGGAGCTTTCGAGCCTGTCCCATGTGGCGGTCGGCCTCAAAATGAGTAATAGCCTTGATTTGATCCCCTTGAACAGACTTGCCATCCTCAGTATAAGGATTGACAGCAAAATTCCCGCTTCGAATAACTTCAGCAGCACTTGTAAAGAGCTTAATATTGTAATCGAGCAAGGTTTCTAGGTCCTCCTTGTCATAGGTGACAGTCTTTTGTAAATCATAGTTTCCACCAGCTAGATGCTCTGTTTCTGAAGCCACAAAAAGTCCCTTATAGGTTAATTCCTTATGAGCCTGAGCTGCTAGCTTATCCAGACCAAACTGAGCTAGGTTAAGCTGTGGGTCCTGCATGTGAAGATACATGGCACCAAAAAGCTGATCAGCATCAACCTTATAGGTCTGGCGGAGGGCTTCCAGATAGGTTACCAACTGTGGGCTGAGGCCATTGTAGAATTTTTGAATGTCAAAGACATTTTTACCTGACTTGTAGTCAACGACACCCAGAGCCCCATCCGTTAAACGGTCCACACGGTCAATAATCCCTGTAATCTTGATGCTATTTGCTAAAAGCAAATCAAACTTGGCTTCCTCACGCTCAACCTTAACAGCCGCATTGTCACGCAAAACACTGGCAGTTGATCGGGCGATATCTTCCAAAATCTGACGAGACAAGCGACTCTCTTGGTCCTCTGTATAGAGAAGTTCAAAGGGTTGTTCCTGATTGGTCTGAGCAATTGTCTTCTCCAGTTTATCATCGAAGTTTTCTGACGAAGAATCCCCCATAACACGCTCAAAGACACGGTGCAAGTAAGTCCCGTGGTGTCGAGCATCTGGATGGATAGACTCCAACTCTTCAAGCCCCAAAACATAACGTAAGAAATAAAGATATTGATTGTTATAGAAGGTCGTCAGAGCCGAGGCTGATAATTTCAGTGGTTCTTCGCCCGGAAAGACCAGCTGCATGACTTGATCATCCACCTTGGTCGTCGTCACATCGTCAATCACATTTGGAATCAAGACTTGGTCCTTATCAAGTCGCTTACGGAGATAACGCACAGCAACGGACCAGAAAGTCTGCGTTTCCTTGTCCAAATCAGCATCTAGATGGCTACTGTTAAGGGCGATGACAGTTGATAGAAGGTCCTTGTAGTTCCCAATCTGGTCACCCTTAGCCTCGAAACGATTACGTCCCTTTTCAACCAAAGGAAGACCAAGGTCAAGCAGCTCCTTCAAATAAACCGACATGTCATCTTGAGTCTCATTGAGAATTTGTGGCTGACTAAGCACCAATTGTTCACTAGCTGCATTAAAAAGTGACATAGCCACAAAATGCCCCCGCTGACTATTGCTCTGCGTAACAATATCCAAACTCCGGTGTTCATCCGTAGCTTCATTGATACGACTACGTTCCTCGTCAGACAGGAGACTCTTATTTTGCCCTACCTTTGGAAAATGTGACTGGGTCATGCCCAAGGCAAAAACATAAGGAGCAGAGTGTGGTTGAATCAAATCGTATTTCTTCACATTGACCACATCAACAGTAGCTGGGACCGTACGGTAATCACAGGCCAACATGCCCGAACGCAAGATAGACAAAAAGTCATCCACTGAAAGTGTTTCTTCCCCAAAGATTGTCTCAACCTGCTCCAAGAGTTGCGTGAAGGCCTTCCAGACCTGTTCATTCTGCTCTTTTTCAGCTTCACTGGCCTTGGCAGTCAAACTAGCCATCTGACTTGGCACTTGCACAGCCTCTAAAAAGACCACAAGTTTCTTGAGCAGACTAGACCCCTTCTGTTTGCGACTGTTAAGCAACTTGTCCAAGGGCTCTACCAGTTGTGATCTCAAGGTATTGAGCTGATCCAAATCATACTTATCACGACTATTAGCCGTGAAATCAGAAAGGAACTTGTGACGCCCCTTGATATCTGCAAAATTGACATAATATTCAAAAAGGTCTAAATCCTCTTGAGCAAAACCACCATAGAGACCGGATTTTACGAGATTAAGCAAATCCTCGGCACGGTAATTATAGCGCTTGATACGTTCCAGCGAATCCACAAACTGCACCAAAGGGTGGCTAGACATGGTTTCTTCCTTCCCGAAATAATAGGGAATATCAAATTTTCGGAAAATCTGCCCCACCTGAAGCTTATAACTCTCCTCATCACCTAGCAAGACCAAAATATCCTTGTAGCGCTTGCCATCCGCCAGCAACTGACGAATACTCTTGGCAACCTGAGCCACCTCTTCCTTTTGGTTGACCACTTCCCAGACCTGCAAGGCTTGCTTGTCCTGAGCAGTCAGCTGCTCATCTACCGTACTAAAATCATGACGGCTTTCCAAAAGACGGCTAATACGTGCAAAAGAAGGATTGCCCTCTTTGTCTGTCGTCACGTAGTCAGGTGTCACCTTATAAGTCTGAGCCAGAGTTCTCAGAAAATCCACTGAAGCTTGATAAACATTGCCATAGACAAAATTAGCCCTATAAGCCTTTTGACTGGCATAAGTTCCAATGACAATCTGGTGGCACTTATCATTTAAGAGGGTAACCAAAGCCTCCTCTTCAGCTGAGAAACGCGTAAAGCCATCAATGACCAGAACCGTATTACTTAGAGCCTTATCCAGATGTCCTGAGGCAATCTCTTTGAAGAAGGCACTGAGTTTTGATTGATTGTCAAAATCTCCTGCCAACAAGAGGTCTTGAGCCGCACTGAAAATCCTTACCAAATTCTCTTGTTTCTCTGCCTGATCCAAATGCTGCAAATCCAGAACCGTCATATTAGCCTGCTGCAACTCTTTGTAAAGGTCTACCAATTGATTAATAAAGTTACTATCCTTGCGCAAACGGCCATAAACCTTGAGCTCATCATCGCCCATATGCGACAACACCTTATAAAAAATCATGGCCAGACCAGCAGTATCATCCAGCTGCGTTTTGGGGTTGCTCGTATTGAGAATAAAGTATCTCGCCATCTGAGTAAAACGAGTCACCGTAATCTCAAAGGATGCTGACTGAGGCAGGTATTCCAAGACCTTACGCTCCTTCTCAAATGACAGGGCATTAGGGGCAATATAAAAGACCCTCTTTCCCTTTTGAGCATAGCTGGTTGCCTGCTCCGTCAGAATTTCTGTTAAATCCTGAGACATATCCGTATAAAGTAATTTCATAAGACGTCCCTTTCTTGTCTCTACACCAGTCGTTAGGCTAAGCAAGAATTGCCATTCACTTAGTGCTAACAACCACTAATCCTTGCTATTATAACACAGAATGAAGCAACAATCAGACTCCTCCCTCGCCCCTTTTACTTCCGATGTCCCAAGCTTCAGACATCAGCCTAACAACCATTGCAAAGAGCCATCTTTTATGGTCCTGTAACCAAAAAAAGAGCCAAATCCTTTGATTTAGCTCTACAACTTTATTTAAAAATTAATTCCTGTTTAAAGAGATAATCACCACTACTTGTAATCAAGTTGGCATCACCGTATTTCTTAAGAATGTCCTTGGCTGAGTGAAGGTTAAGAACAGACGTTTTCTTCTGATTTTCTTCCTGCATAATGGCATCAAGGTCCACTCTTTCTTCTTGTGTTCTATTTTCCATAATAAAGTGGAAGGTGCCATCTTGATCATGACGGTGAAAACTAAAACTAATCTGACTAACAGTCACCTGCTTACTCTCATCAATCGCATTACTAAAGAAAATAGACACCAGCAAGGTCAAGTCAACCACATTCATGGTAAACCCTGAAATCTCCTCAGGAATATCACAAGTCACTGGAATATTACTACGTTTAGCCTCCATCATACGAGCCGAAAGAAGACTACGTAAGGGGAGGGACTGAATATTTTCCAGCTTAGGATTATCAACGACACGGAAACGCTCAAACTCCTTGGCACTCTCTCTAAGGACATTCTGGTACACCTGTTCAGCAAGAGCCTCTTCCTGGTCACGTACTTCCTCTGAAAATTGTTCCACAACCGTCTGATAAGACTGTCTGTATTGTAACAACTCATTGTAGAGAAGATCAATCTTTTGGTTGGCCTTGGTCAAACTATTCAAATGCCTCTTTTCCTCCATGGCCAAACTCTCTTCCAAATACTGCCGAGACAGTTGATTAAGATGGGCAATTAGGAAAATGAAAGCCACTGCAGACAAGAGAACCCAGAGCATCCGAAATCTCAATTCCACCTCTGAAGAATAGCCGGGGAACCAACTGTCTAAATTCACACTGAGATAGATTCCCAATAAATAAATGGCCATTGCTATAGCAACTCTTCTAGAAATCTGGAGGTTCTGGAAAGAGTCATCGCTATAGACCTTCCAACGCTTCAAATCCAAGCCCAAGAAACGATCAAATACAAAATAAAGTGGCAAAATCAAACCGTAAGATAAGAGATAGAAAAGAGCATTTGACCCTACCTCAGCGACAGGGAGATTCAAGAGAAGGGGAATAAAGAAGAGTCCCAATAAACGATAAAGTAAATCTGACGTCACCACTGGAAACAAGGTATGAAAAGCATACTGGGTCACCGACCAGGGCTTCCCTTTAGCAAGAAAGGCCAAAATCATCAGGATAAAGACATCAAAAACCATAATCATGTTAGTAATATTATACTGAATGACTACATCTAACAGGGCTAAGGTCAAGAAGACCGTCCAGGAGATACGAATGTCTGTCATTCGTTTGAAAATGGCACAATTTATCGTCAGAGTTAAAATAAGCTGAATGGCTAGAAAGGCATCTGTATCATAGAGATTTAAAAAATTTATTCCCAAAAACGATTCAAACATCGAATCTCCTTTCTATATATTTTTTTACAAGTCTTTAGTATTCAAATTGCTGTCTATAGATGAACTTATCATTCTTAAAGCTAAGTTTAGACTGAGGGTAACGCTCCATAATATCTTCGAGCTGCTCATTGATTGATAAGTGACTCTCATACGCCTCGTGGGGCGCCTCGGCACTATCTTGCGAAAGGGTTGTCTCTACAGAGAGGACCTGGACCTCACCTCTTTGGTAATAAGACATACGAACTAAACTATTTTCTTGACCATGAGCTCTCAACAAGGCATTATCCAAGAAGGTCGTTAGAACAGCTGATAAATCCACCACATCGATATGAACTGGGGATATAGGGTCTGGAACCTCCATGATAAAATCAACGCCAACAGCATGAAATTCCATATACTTACTCTCAATGACGGAACGTAACAATTGAGAAAGCAGGTTGGAAATATCTGGCATAACCTTGCTGAAGGGAACTTCCTCCTCAGATAAGTTCTGAGTGTCTCCCTCTTGACTAGTAGCCAGAACGGTCTTAACCTTCTTAGGTACGACTACCTTAGGCACTCCATCACGGTATAGATCCTGATAGAGATGGAGGATATGTCTACTAGATTCCTGTAAGCTCTGGAAATGACGCTCCTGCTCCTCCTTCAATTCTAGAAAGAGCTCATCCTTAATCCACTGGTTGGCATAGGAAACAACAATGAAGAAGGCTCCTGTTGCTAATAGAACGATCAACTTGGCATAATTGTTAACCACTTCCACAGGCCAGATGCTAGCAAAGTAAGGCATGAAATCATTTAGAAGCCCGTATGAAAGAAAGGCAAAGCTAACCCCAATAACAATAGGGGTGAAGTGTATACGTAAGCGCTCCTTTTCCTCGACCTGCAAATATTCATAACCAATAAAACGGTGAACCAAAAGATAAAGAGGATAAGTAACTACCACACATATAAACTCTGTTAAAGATTCTGGAATGCGGCTCATCAAGTCGTCTCCCAAAAGTAAAGGAAAGACGATTAATGACAAGCCTCGTATAATGATATTGGTTGTCCCCCAGGCATAAAAACTATTAAATACCGGCTCTATCCATGGCAAGTCTGGACGTTTGTAATAACTAAAACAAAATAAAATGAGAGGATTAAGTAAAAATTTGAATCCCATAGGAAGAAGGGGAGTCAAAACAACTGATAAAAGGCCACCTAATAAAAGTAGCCACCAAGAAATCTTGACCCTACCAGCTGCATGAAACATCAGATAATTGACAAAGAAAATCAAGAGCATGTCTATAGATACTAGCCAATGAAAATCTTTCAAAACAGCAAGTAGCGATTCAATAATAGAAGTCATTCTTTTCCCCCTCTCCCTTTAATCTGATTTAAGAAACTTCCTCAAAAATCCCCTAGGAAGCCCTTTTTACAACACTACTCATTATATAGCTTTTTGTAAGTTTTCACAATAATTAATTTTCTATTAAGGTCTACAATACCTCTAAGAATCCATTTATTTATAGAAGATAGACTTACTATTAAATTAAAGTTACAAATGTAACATAAAAAGTTGAGACAATTTTATCTCAACTTTTAGATTATAAAACTACTTTTTTGAGACTTACTTTTAAGCCTAAAGTCTAGTCAGCCTTGTAGTAGAATTGTTTGGCGTCAGATTGTGGTGATGCTGACTGAGTAATCAAAATACGATCTTTAGTATTATCCGAACCGTCCACAAATCCTTGGACTGTCGGAAGTGTGACTCCCTTAGGAATAAAGAGAATACCTGCTCCGGTAATTCCCATTCTTAAACTTGATGTGAGATAGCCATTCTCAAGTTTTCCATTTGTATTCTCAACAACATAATTCTCAGGAGCTGTTAAATTGTCCTTAGAAAATGTCAAACTATTACCATTCCCATTCTTCCAAGTCCCTTCGAGGCTTTGGAAGTTATTATCTTTGATAGCATTAACATCCATGCCTGTCTGCTCGGTCTTGGTTTCCGTTTTTGATTCTGTCTTAGCCTCTGATGAGCTTGATGTTGACTCTGATGATTGTGAAGAACTTGAAGATTCTGAGCTATCAGACGTGCCAGCACTAGAGTAATGCTTGAGCAACTCTTGGTAGGCCTCTTGCATATCATCTGGTGCTACCTTATAGGTCTGAACAGCCTTCTTATCGTAATTGCCCTTCCAGTAGTTCGTCACATAATAAACGGTACCATTAGAGCCTAGAACGATTTGGTAAGAATCCTTATCTTGGTCAACCAAATCCTTATAAAGCTTGTTGTAGCCATTATAATTGCCACCAGTTTTGTCATCAGCTGAGAAGTCCTTAAAGAGGGCTTTTTGTTCAGCAGCATCGTCTTCATACATCGCATGTTTCTTATCCTTCAAGGTATAAAGACGGAAGGATGATGTTGGGCTATAGTCTGCGGTCTTACCACTATTGTCATTAATCCCTAAAGCAAAGGAATCAACCGTGTTTTTATAATCCTTGAAATCATAGTTTGAGACTTCCTTGCCATTGATGATACCACTTGGAACACCAGTAATATGTTCATAGCCATCCGCATTGATGAGATTAGCAAGGATGGTAATCGTTTGGCTGCTACCTTTTTCCTTAGGTGCCTTAAATGAAAGGAAGGTTGGACTACCATCATTGACCTTGGTGATGCTGTCAAAGCTACTTTGAACTAAAACAGCATCCTTGGCATAATCAGACTGATAGAGCCATTTCCCAAAGGCTTCTGTGATAGACTTAATGTCTTCAGTCGAATAGTCTGCAATATAAGTGGTTTCCTTATCACCATTGACATCAGTCTTAGTCTTGATATCTGCATTTGGCTTATTTGGATCGTTAGAAGACGATTCTGAGCTTGCATCGCTACCAGAGGATGAACTACTTGATTCCAAAATATCCTTAATAATACTTTTAACTTGGCTACTTGAAGAACTAGACGAAGCCTCGCTAGACTCAATGACTTCAGAGCCTCCCTCAACCTGAGTATAGGTATCTGATTCAGTCATTTCAACCTTTGCATCTCCTCCAGGTACCATACTTGGTGTGATACGGATAGTACCGTCTGAGCTACCGTTAGTTCCAGGCAACTTAAAGCTCAAAGAACGGTCTTCGCCGGATTGGGCATTAGCCTGATAAGTATCCCCGGTCTCCGTATTTTTGACTTCGTATTTGTCTCCCTTGATCTTACGAACTTCAAAACGCACCTTGTTACCGGTATTCTTATCGACAACGGTTGTGGCATAAACTCTTGAAGACGATGTAAATGCCGTGCTCTGAGTGTATTTTCCAAGTACCATGAAGACCAAAAAGACAATCAAGGCTAAACCGATAAACTTTTTATGTTTAAACTGTTTCATGAGGTCCTCCTAGATAAATAGATAGCCAACAACATAGCCAAAGAGAGCAATACAAATCAAGAGCAAAATTTCCAAAACTAAAAACCAGCTAAACTTGAGATCACCCAAACCAACCTTAGACAAAACTTGTCTGTGTTTAGAATTTTTTTGTCTGCTCAAGCCACTAGAAAGAGCAAAACCAGTCTTAGCAGCTTCTGCGACTTCCTTATCACTTGGCTTGCGACCATGCTGCACTTGGAAGTCAATCAGCCATTCATCATATTGTTGCATTTATTTCTCCTTCTTCTGAAGTGTGACGAAAAAGAGTAGGGCATAGACCAGGCAATGAAGCACCAAGGTCCAGCATTGTCCCCAGAATTCACCTGTAGACCCTTGAAAGGCCTCCAACTGGCTCTTAGGGACAGGAACACCGTACTTAGCCAAGCTAGATGGCAAGTCTGACAAGTCACTAGAAATCCCAAAAAGCTTGTGGCCATAACCAAGATAGATAAACTTTTGTACCCAATCAATGGCTTTTGGCAAAGACAGGATAGTTCCCGACAATGAAAATTGCATGATACCCACAACGACTGCTAGGATAACAGAGGTAATCTCAGATTTGCCAACCAAGGCTGAGATAAAGAGGGCAATAAAATGCGACGCCAAGAAAACCAGGAGCACTGTAATCCCAACTTCCCAACGGTAGGAACCAAAAATATGACCAGCATCTGGAAATTCCTTGTCAAAGAACTTACTAAAGACAGAGTAAGATAGGATAAAGACAATGGTTTCCAAAACGGCAAAGAAGGCGTGAATCCCCATACTAGCCAAGGCGAAGGCTGAACGACTCAAACCTGAGAAAAAGTCACGGTTGAGGACCGAGCGTTCCTTAGAAATATAAATACTGTTTTGAACCAC
>OFLQ01000284.1_pt1 | contig 13064 bp, 10 predicted proteins | sample 1540881 | NCBI WGS metagenome assembly OFLQ01 (sample SAMEA4413047, study PRJEB24355) | metagenome | biome: human; feature: gut; material: faeces | place: United Kingdom | collected 2010
ACACCACGTTCCCTTAATATTTCAGATATATCACGATAACTCAATGCATATCTTAGATAGTAGCCAACGGCTACAGTAATAACATCCTTGTTAAATTGTTTATATCTGAAATAGTTCATACAGAAGACTCCTTCTTGTTAAAATTATACTATAAATTCAACTTTGCAACAGAACCATAAATTTTTTCAATTGTTAGCATAATCACTACCTACCCTTTGAACGCCTTTTGGTACTGTACATATCCTGATAGATAATGCTCAATATCATCAATACGGACACGATAACCATGGTGTTTAATAAAGAAACTTCCTAAAATTCTAGATGGATTTTTAAAGTACATTGCAGTTTCAGGGTAAAAGAAGCCTACTCTTTGATAATCTGCTCTAATATCAATAACTTCTTTTAAATATTCCTCATCTATCAAATGATTTACTAATTCCCCATAACCAGTTTCTTTGGCTTTTTGTACTAATCTATAAGTAGCCATTAACATTTCCAAGAATGTTGGGAAAGTAGTTTCACGATTTTTAATATAATCTAGATACGTATTCACATTTTTTATACCAAATTCAAAATATTTTTCTTGAGGGGTAATTTGAATTAATTCATTTGTACAATAACCTAGCCAATGATCATGATATTGCCAATATTTCTTCTTAAGGAAACGATCCATTAAATTTTCTACAGTTTTCAACCATACTTTATTATTATCTCTTTGATATAGTCTCAACAATGCAAGCGCAGCTTCGCCATCATAATAAATAATTCTGAATTTCTCTTTTACGCTTAAATCAGGATAATTCAATAAGTGCGTCGTTTCATACGTATCTTCATCAATCATTGAAAGAATACCTTTCGCTACTTTTTGAGCAGCTTCAAGATATTTAGGATTACTCTCATGTTTTAAATATTCACATATAGCGAATATAAATGAAGCATTTTGTCCTAATTTAATTTCATTAGCGTCTTCCGTATCATCATAGATATATGCTTTATCTTCAACTTCAAGTAATTGATTTGAAATAACATAATCAATTGCCTTTTCAACGGGTTGTAAACTTTTGCCTAAATAAGCTAATCCTTCTATCAAAGCATATGTAGAAGATGAATGTCTTAAAATATTATAAAATCCAATTTCATTATCAAAATGTGGGAAATATCCATAAATATACTTACCATTATCTAACAACATATTCTGTAAAAAATTAGTGCTACTTTCAATTAATTGATCAATTTCATTCTCTAAATGATCTACTTTTCTTAAACCTTTTCTATAACCATTGCTGTATAGTTCATATACTTTCTCATTACCTATAAAGAAACCATGTGTATAAAATTTAACAACTTCTTTTTCATTATAAAATTCACTAGAAAATGCCTTTTTATTAGTCGTATATTTACGTAAATAATTATTAATATTTTTTTCAGAAAGAAATAATTCTTTAGTAGAATTATCTGGTCGAACAAAAGCATTCGCATTAATTTCTTCAGGTAACACTGCTAAATTCCATTGACTATCAAATGCTATACCAAAATCCACATAATTACGTCTTGTATTAATCAATTCTTTTCTTAATTCTTTAAATAGAACTTTTTCTGTTGACGTAACAATATCTAATTTAATCCAATCTGGAAACTGACCTGTCTTCTTTTTAAATTTAAGTGCTAATTTCGAAATATCTTGCTTAAGATAATTAGTTTTTTTGATTAATTTAACTTGGGCTTTGATGTTAGGTTTACCCAAACTTATAAAAACATAATTATTAATTTCACTTTTATTATTTACTTCGGTTAATAATTTATCTAATTTATAGTCAAAATCCATAGTTTTCTCCTTATTAATTCTATTTATATCAATCTATATCATAGTATTTAAAAGAAAACCAGACCATAGAAGGCCTGGTTTTAATTTTCATTGCGCAAATATAAAGACTACCTATTATTTTTCTTCATTATTTTTGTTTTTACGACGTCTGCCAATTAAGAATAATCCACCAAGTGTAGCGAATAGTGAGCCAAATAAAGTGTCATTATTTGGAACATCATTACCAGTATCTGGTAATTCTTTATTATTTGATTTATCTGTTTTGTCATTATGATCTTTATCAGATTCAGAATCGCTGTCTGAATCTGAATCACTATCTGAGTCTGAGTCGCTATCTGAGTCTGAATCACTATCTGAATCTGAGTCGTCATCATAGTATCCGTTATCTATACTAAAGTCATCATGATCAGTAATTGTTACATGGACTTCTTCCCCATCAGCATCCTGTTCGTCATCATCACCAGAATCTGTTGTTGTTTGAGTCATACCTGAAGGTTTATCAAAATGAACAATATAATTACCACTATTTAAATTATCAAATTGATACTTTCCATTTTCATCAGTTGTTGTTGTACTAATGATATTTCCGTTTTCATCTTTTAACGTCACTTTTACTCCAGAGATTCCTTTTTCATCATCACCTTGAATACCATCTTTATTAGTGTCATACCATACATAGTTCCCTAAGCTATATTTAGGTGTTTGATAAAATCCGCTATCAATAGTCATATCGTCTTGTCCGTTAATAGTTACCCATACAGAATTGCCTTCTGAGTCTAGTGCAGGATTTGTTCCTGAATGTTTAAGCGTCGGCGTATATCCTTCCGGTGTTTCGAATGTAATTTTATAAGTCAATCCGTTTTTTAACCCATCAAATTGATATTTCCCCTCTTCATCTGTTCTGACTGATTTTGAAGTTCCATCAGGATACGTCAAAGTTACCAATACATTACTAAGCGGTTTTTCATTATCATTTGTATTTTGAATACCATCTTTATCTACATCTTCCCATACGTAATCTCCGATTTTATAAGTTTTTTCAGGAGGCAAGTCACCTTGTCCTTGACCTGAACTTGTAGAGAAAGCAATTGTATTATCATAGGATGCTGTTCTAAACTCACCAGTATACTCATTTATAGTCGTTTGCATTGTCACAGTTTGCTGTATCGTCGTGTAATCGTCCTTATTAGGGTCATATTTACTAATAACTTTAATAATATATGGTGAATCTATATTACCAAAATTAATATTCACGTCATTATTATTTCCTAATTGGGCATAATCATCATTTGTGACATCTTCATATTCACTGTAATCATAAATTCTGTTACTATCTGGTAAATTTTGATTATCTCCAACCTTATAAACTTTAATGATTGTACTATCGTCGATAATTGTTGAACCTTCATCGCCATTCCCTGAAATATTTACATTTGTTTCTTTGGCTGAATAACGAAGAGGGTTAATATAAATCGTTTGCTCAACTGTATGGTTTTTCGTATCTATGTTTGTGAACATACTTTGAAGGTTAGCAGTCCGATTTTCGTTAGGTTTTTGATATTCAACCGTAATTGTTTTATTTACTGATGAAAGGGCCGTCTTATATTCTACATCTAACTTAGTGTTATTATTTGGAACCTTTGATTTATCAATGTATGATGTTAATTTAAGGTGCGCTTTAATATTTTCATATTTATCTACATAATCTGTAAAAGTGTAGGTAATTTGTTTATTTGTGTTGTCATAAGTACCTGTAGCGATGATTTCTCCAGAATTATCTTTTATTTTTGGTATTGCAAAACTATCGGTTAAATCTGATGGAACTGTATTCTTATCTATATTCACTGTCATCGTATCACCAGATTTCACCTTATCATCTACTTCAAAAGTTACATCATAGATTAAGTTTTCAGCATCATGTGCTTTAATAATACCATCACTATCATCATATCCTTCAGTAATACTTTGATCAGTAACTTTAATTAAATGATTAACATTCGAACCTTGTTCTGCCGCTAATTGATTTACGGTTACACGCTTACTCGATGGTTGGGCAGATGTTGTAGATAACGGTCTAACCTTATTTTCATATTCATTTATTGGTAAATTTAATAACTCATCTTGATTTGAAATTTTTTCATCTATATTTTTATAGCTAGACGGTTGACTTGTTATTGAATCTTCTCTTACTTTGTTAGGTTGCTCTATAGTATTCTCTTCTTTATTGGATTCAGTGTTACTCTCTATTATTTTAGAGTTAGCAAAATCTGATACGCGGGAATTTTCTTCATTATCACTTGTTTGAATAGATGCTTCACTATTTATTGTTGTATGAGATGGTTGTTGGGCAGTATCCATTGATGAATTTGAGGATTCGACTGATGAGGGTTCTTTTACCACTTCTTCTTTAAGCTGAGTATTATCTTGAGGGGTCTTTTGTAAAAATGTTGCTTCGTTTTCATCTACATTTGTTGTTGACTGTGTTATATCTTTAGAGCGATTTTCTATGGCATCGTTGCTATTCGTTTCTTCTTTTTTTATTTGGTTATCATCATCGGTGTTTATTGACTGACTATTATTGATTACATCATTATTTTCTTCATTACTGGACTGATCATTGCTATCTGATAATTCATCATCCATATTCGAATCTTTAACGTCTTGTACTGTATTCTCCTCAGCTTTGGCCTCATTATGACCTAAACCAAACAATAATGTTGCACCTATTACAATAGACGCTGTACCTACTGTGAATTTTCTAATTGCATATTTATTGGATTTATTTGCTATAGGTTTCTTTTTAGTTAGTAAATTATTTTTTTTTAATCATAAAAACTCCTTATCTTTGACTATTTCAATGTAATTTTCAAGTAAAAATCGTTTCTAGAGTAAAATACAATATAGTATATAAGTCTTTTTTGCAATATTTTTTAAATATGTTAACAAACATTTAATAAACAGTTAATTAATTCGCTCTACATTTCTTAAAATTCTAATAACATAAATAGTTGAAATTATTACTATATTCATCAAAAAAATTGTCACCAAACTATTTCGAATGATAAAAATATAAATAACCGCGGTGTTTCATATTAGTATTATGCACATCTCTGTCACAGTGTTTTATGGAATATTTTAAAGTTAAATCTCAAAAATCATGTATATGTTTTATTAAGGCAATAAATATAAAGACTCCCTTTAATGTTTACTAAAAACATCAAAGGGAGCTAATTTAATGATATTGCTTGATAAAAACAAATCATAAAATATGATTATTTTAAGTGTTCATATGGACTATTTGTTACGAAGGATACAATTTGATCAACAAACAATTTTGCACGTAGTTGAAATTCATTATCTTCTAAGTATAAGGTACCATCTTCTAATTTAGCATAATCAGAGTCATGTGTAGCAATTTGCGTTGGTACAGCAATACCAAGTAAACTACGTACGATGACTCTTAAGTGTGATAATGGCTCAGAACTTACTATTCCTCCACTATTGCAAATGAGTCCCACGGGTTTCATTTTGAAATGGTCCATATTAAGGTGGTCAAGTGCATTTTTAAGAATACCTGAAAACGATCCATGATAATTTGGCGTTCCTAAAATTAAGAAATCTGCTTCCATTGCTTTACTCTGTAAAGATTTGACATTGTTTTTAATTTCATCAACTGCTTGTGTTGTACCAGCAAAATCCAATTGATGAATGGGTTTCTCAGCTAGGTCAAAGATTTCCACCTCAACATCATGTTCGCCGAGTTGACCTTTTAAATATTTTGATAAAGCGTTCGTATGAGACCCTACTTGAGCACTCCCTATAATAATTAAACCTTTCATTATTTTACACCTCTAAATTATTTTCTTCTTTTAATATTTTCATGATTGCTTTTCCAACTCCACTATTTTCATTGGTGTCTGTGACATATTTAGCAATATGTTTAACTTCGTCTGTAGCATTATTCATTGCTACTGGATAACCTACACGTTCTAGCATTGAAATATCATTTAAATTATCTCCTATTGCTATCACATCTGTTAAATCTATACCCAATTGATGAGCAATAGCTGATAAGGCAATGCCTTTTTGAGCGTTTGAATGAGTGATTTCTAGATTACCTCTTGATGATGAAGATACTGCTAAATTTGGTGATGATGCTAACGCTTGACCTACTTGGTCGATTTTACTTAAATCTGCATCAAAAGCTAACACCTTCATAATAAGTTCTCCAGGAATATCTTCAATTGAATCATAATTATCTACAACTTTTAAAGTACCGTTATCTATGCGTTTTTGTATATTATTTCGTATCTTGTCTACATCTGCTTTTTGACCCGCACGTTCTGCAATATCTATATAGATTGCTAAATCACGTTTAGGATCTTCTGTATATATGCCACGGTTTGTGTAAATTTGATAATAAATATGATTATTTTTAAGTGCTGTAGTAATTTTGTGTACTAAATCATGATTAAGATGCGATGTACTCATTATATTAAATGATTCATCACGAACTTCTGCACCATTCAAACATATGTAAGGTACTTTTAAGTCTGTTTCAGCAACAGGTGTTTGTGCCTCATAAAATGCTCTACCAGTTGCAATAACTACTGTAATGCCGTTCGCTTGCGCAAATTTTATCGCTTCTTGATTCATAGTGGTGATTTCATGACCAGCGTTAAGTAATGTTCCATCCATATCAGTTGCTATTAGCTTTATCATTAGTTGACCTCGTTTCCACTTATTTTAAAGTGATGCTATATGAATTTTTTTAATTGATTTAAAATTAATGTGTGTAGCATGTGTCTTAACTTCATCATTGTTATATGTTATCACACAATCTTTAACGATTTACTGGACTTCAAAAATACGTTTATTTATGTACGACATCATTTTAACAAATTTATATCCTTTTGTATCTTCCCCTGTTTTTCTGCTTTTTTCTTTTCACGTATTTCCTTAAAAAAACTTCTCAATAGTTCTGCACACTCTTCTTCTAAAATTCCTTTTTCTACGATTGCCCTATGATTAAACTGCGGTTGTTCTAATAAATTCATAAGACTTCCTGAACATCCTCCTTTGGGATCAGTAGCACCATACACAACCTTTGGAATACGGCTCATAATAATAGTGCCCGCACACATGACACAGGGCTCTAATGTAACATACAACGTACATTCTTCTAATCTCCAACTGCCGACAACTTCTGACGCCCGTTCTATCGCTATGTGCTCTGCATGGGCAGTAGGTTGCTGCAATGTTTCCCTTAAATTATGTGCACGTGCAATGACTTGATCCTCTTTAACAATAACTGCTCCGATTGGAACTTCTCCTAATGCTTTGGCTTTGTGTGCTTCATTAATTGCTAAGCGCATGTAATCATGATTTTTTTTCATATGTGTTGGAATACCTCACTTATGGTACAATACTCATTGTCTATCTTAACATTTGGAGAAGTGATTATGAATAAACCATTTATTGCAATCGAAGGACCTATAGGTGTTGGTAAATCCTCTCTTGCTCACCGATTAAGCAAGACGTTTGGTTTTTATGAAGAGAAAGAAATTGTTGATGAAAATCCATTTCTATCTGATTTTTATGATGATATAGAAAAGTGGAGTTTTCAAACTGAAATGTTCTTTTTATGTAACAGATATAAACAGATTAGAGATATTGAGTCGCTAAATCAAGGTATAGTTAGCGATTATCATATTCATAAAAATAAAATTTTTGCTAAAAATACTTTAGATGCTAAAGAATTTGATAAATTCAGTCGTATTTTTGATATTTTAACTGAAGATATCGAAATGCCAAATACAATTATCTTTTTAGATGCTGATTTAGATGTATTAAAATCTAGAATTGCACAACGTAATCGTAGCTTTGAATCTCAAATAGAAGATGACTATTTACTTACTTTAAAAAAAGATTATCTTGCTTATTATGAATCATTAAAGAATGACGGTGCAAATGTCATTCGAATTGATACATCTCAACAAGATTTCGTTAAAAATGATTACGATTACCAAAATATTTTAAATTTAGTAAAACCTATGATTGGAGAAAATAAAGATGAATAATTATGGTATTCCTCAAAATGCAGTAATAACCATTGCTGGCACTGTAGGGGTTGGTAAATCTACGTTAACACAAGCACTTGCTGACAAGTTAAATTTTAAAACTTCCTTTGAGAATGTAGACCATAATCCTTATTTAGATAAATTTTATCATAATTTTGAACGTTGGAGCTTTCATCTTCAAATTTACTTTCTTGCTGAACGTTTTAAGGAACAAAAACGCATGTTTGAGTATGGTGGCGGATTCGTTCAAGATCGTTCAATTTATGAAGATGTGGATATTTTTGCAAAAATGCACGAAGAACAAGGAACAATGAGTGCTGACGACTACCACACGTATTACGAATTATTTAATGCAATGGTTATGACACCTTATTTTCCAAAGCCTGATGTTCTGATTTATCTAGAATGTGATTATGATGAAGTAATTGATCGTATTCAACAGCGGGGACGTGACATGGAAATCAATACAGATCCAGAATATTGGAAAAAACTATTTAAACGGTATGAAAATTGGATTAACAATTTTAATGCATGTCCTGTTGTTCGACTTAATATTAATGAATATGACATACACGAAGACGTAGACTCCCTTGATTCAGTCATTGATAAAATTGCTCAAGTTATTAAAGCATACCGACAAGTGGATACAAGATAATATATCTAATTGTAGAAAATTAGAGCTTATATTTATATACTTTCACAAGTTATTTCATATACCTTTTACTCAAATATTAAAATAACAGATATAGCTATTATTAAGAATGTTGACAATATTTTATAAAAATTCTATGTTTATACTATAACTGAATTATATGCACTAGGGGTGTTTTTTAACTGAGATGGATATCATCCAAACCCTTTGAACCTGAACTAGCTTATACTAGCGGAGGAAAGTGTTGAATCTCATCTAATTATCATTCTGTCTTTATATATTGATTTGGATGCACAACTTTTCTCATGAAGGTTGTGCATTTTTTCTTATACAAATAAAAATTATTGGGGGCATAAAGATGAAAAAAACTGCAATTATCACGGGAAGTAGTCGTGGATTAGGCGCTAAAATTGCAATAACTTTACTAGAAAAAGGCTACAATGTTGTTGTTAATTACAAACAAAATAAGGATAAAGCTGAAAAATTAATTAGAAATTATAATCAAAGTAGGGCTATAGCTATTCAAGCTGATGTGACAGACAGAAACGATGTGAATCGAATGATTCAAACTGCCACACAACATTTTGGAAAAATAGATATAGTCATTAATAATGCACTTGTTGGTTTTAAATTTGATCCAAATCAGCAAAAATCGTTTAAAGATTTAACTTGGGAAGATTATCAACAACAACTTAATGGTACTTTAAAAGGAGCATTTAATGTGACTCAAAGCGTCATACCACAATTTATAGAACAACAAAGTGGATGCATTGTTAGTATTGGAACCAATTTGTATCAAAATCCAGTCGTACCTTATCATGAGTATACAACAGCAAAGGCAGGTCTCATTGGCTTTACTCGTAATATTGCTGCAGAACTTGGACAATATGGTATTACAGCAAATGTTGTTTCTGGAGGATTACTCAAAACGACTGATGCAAGTGCAGTCACTACACCTGAAGTATTTGATTTAATTGCTCAAACTACACCTCTTAGAAAAGTAACATCACCTCAAGATGTAGCCAATATGGTCGTATATCTCGCTTCAGATGAAGCACGTGGCGTAACAGGTCAAAATATTACCGTTGACGGTGGTTTAACAATGAACTAAGCGTTTACACTCTTCGGTTGTGTATTTTTTACAAAAAGATAATAATTAATGAGGTGTTCATATGACAAATAATCACTTTCTTAACATAGGTGTGTTACTGTATGGGTGTGGTCATCATCAAGCGGCATGGCGTATGAAAGATTCTAATATTGAGGATATCGGCAACATATCTTATTATCAGCATTTAGCTCAAATAGCTGAGAAAGGCTTTTTGGATATCGTCTTTTTTGCAGACAATCAAGCCTTTAATGCGAGTGATAATACTACTATGCCCGCTTTTTGGTTTGATCCTATAATTAACTTATCAGCTATTGCACAAGTTACATCGCATATAGGATTAGTGCCAACAATATCGAGTACATTTTCAAATCCATTCACCGCTTCTCGTCAATTATTAAGTCTAGACTACTTATCTCATGGCCGTGTAGGTTGGAATTTGGTCACATCCATGACAGATATTGAAGCCCAAAATCACAGTCTTCAATACTTACCGGAAAGACATGAGCGCTACAAAAAAGCAGATGAATTTGCATCGGTAATGAATAAGCTATTCACTTCTTGGTCAACTGCATCTTATGTACCAGATAAAAACAACAACAAAATTATTGAGTCTAAAGATATTAAACCTTTTTATCATGAGGGGGACTATTTTCAAGTACGAGGACCACATACAACACCACAAAGTCCTCAAGGTAAACCAGTATCTATGCAAGCCGGTGCGTCAAAAGAAGGTATTGCATTAGCAGCAAAATATGCTGATGCTGTTTACTCTGTTTCATGGGATATTAAGCAAGCACGTAGTTATAAAAAGAAATTGTCTGATGCTATATCTAAAACTCACCATCCAGATAGAAAAATTAAAATTTTCCCTGGTTTAGTAACGTATGTAGGTGAAACCCATGAAAAAGCATTATCAAAAAAAGCAGAACTTGATCAAAAGTTACCCATTGAAGATGCTTTAAAGCAACTCAGTTTTTTTGTTCAACAAGATTGTTCGGATTGGGAATTAGATGAACCAGTTCCTCCCTTACCTCCCGTTGAAAATTTCAAAGGTCCGATTGGTCGATATGAAACAGTTTTAGCAATTATAAAAGATAAACAACCAACTGTAAGAGAATTATTAGGTTACTTAAGTGCCGGTGGTGGTCATCTTACTCTTATAGGTACACCTGAGGAGATAGTGGATGAGATGGAGCACTGGTTTAATGAAGGCGTTGCAGACGGCTTTAATCTGATGCCACCTTCATTACCCCATAGCCTTGAAGATTTTGTAAAATACATTATACCAGAACTACAACGTCGTTCTTTATTTAAAAATTCTTATAATCAACCTACACTACGTACATTATTAAATCTCAACTCATAAAACCGATGATTTTTATGTATTATTAAAAGAAAAAGACGTAGACGTGCGAATCAACTCACACATCTACGTCTTACTCAATTTAAAAATTTTATTTTCCGTATTGTTCTATAACTTGTTTAACATCTTTTGCACTGTTTATGATGACATCTGCGTCGTAGAGTTCCTCTTTTTTAGCCACGCCTGTTAGCACACCGATACCTAATCCTAAATTAGCATTAATCGCGGTTTTCATATCGTTGGCCGTATCTCCTACTATTGCTACCTGTCCCGGTTCAACATCAAAAGCATTAAATAGTGGATCTAAGACTTTAGGATGTGGTTTTTCTTCTGCATGTGTTTCTGTAGAAATTACTAAATCAAAGAGATTTCTAGTTTGCGTTTCCTCCAGAAATTGATCGACTCCTTTTTTAGTATCACTTGTTACTATGCCTATGTGATATCCTTCATTTCTAAGAGCTTGAATAGTTTCTTGTACACCATCAATCCAATTGTTTTCAGGCACTCTTGAATCAATGAGTTCCTGACTCGTATCCCTTGTCCAATCTGAAGTTTCTTTACCTGTTACACCATTAAAAGACTCTATAATTTCACCTAATGAACCCGATCCCATAACAGAATCTGGTTTAATTTTTTTATCGATAATACCTAATTGGCGATGTGCCGCTTCCTTGTCATGTACTGGAAAGGTTTCTAAAAGTTGATCAACGAGACGTACGCCAATTTTTTCCCAACTACTGTCAAACTCAATCAATGTACCATCTTTATCAAATAATATCCATTCCACTTTTAATTCTCTCCTGAAAATGATTTTTTATATTAATTATAGTTATATAAACTATTGTATTATAGTTTGCATAACAATTATAGGAAATTGAATTTTGTTTAAGTATTAAAACTAAAATTGGATTCAAAATTAAAAACGCTATTTTTCTTTAGGTGCTTTTATTAATTAATATATTCTTTAAAAGACTCTATTCATAATACGTATTGTACATCACTAATCTAGAACTTACTAAAAATGAAATGACTTAACTATACTTTGAAAATTTACAATACATGACTAGTTTAAGAGTTGCTTCACTATGATATAAATTTTCTAACTTATTATTTACCCATTGTTACAATTATCATAAATTAGAAACTTTAAATTCTTTTACTGAAAAAATTTGTTAAATAAATCTTTAACTAATCGTTCACTTGATTTACCATCTTTATATTTAAAATTTTTATTTAAAAACGGCTTCACCTTTTCTAATTCAAAATCATTATTTTCTAACGCTAAAATAAGCTCATCAAAAGTTTTCACTATTTTACCAGGAACAAAGGTTTCATAAGGTTCATAAAAATCTCTCGTGTAAATATAATCTTCCAAATCAAAAGCATAAAAAAGCATTGGTTTTTTAAAAACTGAAAATTCATAGATTAAAGAAGAATAATCAGAGATTAAAATATCCGTAATGAACAATACATCATTTACTTCGCGGTAATTTGAAATATCTAAAAAATATTTACTATAAATTGCTGGGATATTTAATTTATTTCTAACAAAAGGATGCATTTTAAACAGAACAGTAGCTTGATGTTCTTCACAATAACTAGCTAATCTTGCAAAATTAATTTTAAAGAAAGGATAGTGTGCTGTGCGATGTCCATTTCCTCTAAATGTAGGTGCAAAAAGAATGACTTTTTTATTTTTTATAATTGGTAATTTTGTTTCTAAACTTTGTTTAATGCGTGTTTTATAAGATTCATCGAACAAAACATCCGTACGTGGAACACCTGTTGGAATAACCCTATGTTCTTCAATTCCAAAAGCTTCAGCATAGTAAAGAATATCATTATTTGACGAAACATAAGCTTTACTATAATTCCTATGTCCAATAGAGTCTATGAAAGGTCCTCCTTTTTTCCCAGTTCTACTAAATCCTACAGTCTTAAAAGCACCCACAGCATGCCATACTTGAACTATTTCTTGGTTTTCTCTAAATTGAAGTTTATATATCATCGGATGATAATCATCAACCAAGATA
>OFLQ01000295.1_pt1 | contig 12110 bp, 10 predicted proteins | sample 1540881 | NCBI WGS metagenome assembly OFLQ01 (sample SAMEA4413047, study PRJEB24355) | metagenome | biome: human; feature: gut; material: faeces | place: United Kingdom | collected 2010
CAACGACAGGAGAAGATTCGTAACTTCTCTATTATTGCCCATATTGACCACGGTAAATCAACCCTTGCTGACCGTATTTTGGAAAAGACTGAGACAGTATCAAGTCGTGAGATGCAGGCGCAACTCCTTGATAGTATGGACCTCGAGCGTGAACGTGGTATCACTATCAAACTAAATGCCATTGAGCTTAACTATACAGCTAAAGATGGAGAAACATATATTTTCCACCTAATCGACACACCAGGACACGTGGACTTTACTTATGAAGTGTCACGTTCTCTTGCTGCCTGTGAGGGTGCAATCTTGGTGGTGGATGCTGCTCAAGGGATTGAAGCGCAAACACTTGCCAATGTTTACTTGGCCCTAGATAATGACTTGGAAATCTTACCAGTTATCAATAAAATCGACCTTCCAGCCGCAGATCCTGAACGTGTACGTACAGAGGTTGAAGATATTATCGGACTAGATGCTTCTGAAGCCGTGCTTGCATCAGCTAAAGCTGGTATCGGTATCGAGGAGATTCTCGAACAAATCGTTGAGAAAGTTCCTGCACCTCAAGGTGAAGTCGAAGCGCCTCTCCAAGCCCTTATCTTTGACTCTGTTTATGATGCCTACCGTGGGGTTATCCTCCAAGTGCGTGTGGTTAACGGGATGGTTAAACCAGGTGATAAGATTCAAATGATGTCTAATGGCAAGACCTTTGATGTTACTGAGGTTGGTATCTTCACGCCCAAAGCTGTTGGCCGTGACTACCTTGCGACAGGTGATGTTGGTTATATCGCGGCCTCAATCAAGACTGTTGCGGATACCCGTGTCGGTGATACAGTAACACTTGCGGATAATCCAGCAGCAGAGCCACTCCATGGCTATAAGCAAATGAATCCAATGGTCTTCGCCGGTCTTTATCCAATTGAGTCTAATAAATACAATGACTTGCGTGAAGCTCTTGAAAAGCTCCAGTTGAACGATGCCAGTCTTCAGTTTGAGCCTGAAACGTCTCAAGCCCTTGGTTTTGGTTTCCGTTGTGGTTTCTTGGGTCTTCTTCACATGGATGTTATCCAAGAGCGTTTGGAACGTGAGTTTAATATCGACCTCATTATGACAGCACCATCGGTAGTTTACCATGTTAATACGACTGACGGTGAGATGCTTGAAGTGTCTAACCCATCTGAATTCCCAGATCCTACACGTATTGATGCTATTGAAGAGCCTTATGTTAAAGCTCAAATCATGGTTCCTCAAGAGTATGTTGGTGCGGTTATGGAGTTGGCACAACGTAAACGTGGTGATTTTGAAACCATGGAATATATCGATGATAATCGTGTGAACGTTATCTATCAGATTCCACTTGCTGAAATCGTCTTTGATTTCTTTGATAAATTGAAATCATCTACACGTGGTTATGCAAGCTTTGACTATGAATTGTCAGAATACCGTCGCTCACAATTGGTGAAAATGGATATTCTCCTTAATGGTGACAAGGTCGATGCCCTTAGCTTCATCGTGCATAAGGAATTTGCCTACGAGCGTGGAAAACTTATCGTTGATAAGCTTAAGAAAATCATTCCACGTCAACAATTCGAAGTGCCTATCCAAGCGGCTATCGGTCAAAAAATTGTTGCCCGTACAGACATCAAAGCCCTTCGTAAAAACGTCTTGGCTAAGTGTTACGGTGGTGACGTTTCTCGTAAACGTAAACTTCTCGAAAAACAAAAAGCCGGTAAGAAACGTATGAAAGCCATCGGTTCGGTTGAAGTACCACAAGAAGCCTTCTTGTCAGTACTTTCAATGGACGAAGATGAGAAATAAGAGTAATAGTCAGAATGTGATGTTCTGGCTATTTTTGTAATAAAAGTTATGATAAAGATGATTTTAAAATTCCCCTTCTCAAAGCGTGGAAGGATTTATACTGCGACTATACTAATGCTTTTCTTTTTAGGGAATATATATACAAAGCACAAATTTCATGAAAAAGCTGTAGAAGAGTTACAGATGGCTCTAAAAGCTGATAAAGTAACTTCCAATGAGATTTTTGGTAGACGTCAACAATATGTTGCAATTAGTCATCAAGAACCCACTTACTATAATTCTGAAGATAATGTAGCTACTGAGATGATTGGTAGAAATCATTTTGTTCGCTATTACGACACCATGAGTAGTCTCCATCAAGCTCATTTGGTAGTTTATGATATCAACAAAAATTTTGAAAAGAAAATTATTAATTTGACCCCATATTTGAAGAAAATAAAAGATTTTAAAGATATTAAGGAGTTGGCTGTGTCTTTAAAATCGATTGATGGTTACGATTATGTTTTCTTGGAGAATTCTCAAAACGATAAGCAATTTGCTTACAATTTAGATACGAATCAATTTTTAACTAGAGACCTACCAGATTATTCTTACAGTAAGGATGAAATGCTTTATTTTGGTGATATGAGTTCTGCTCGTAATCAGGTGAATGATAGCAACATGTGGGGATATTTAAAGAGAGAAGGAAACTTGGATGAGCTTTTAAGAATGTCTCCAGCTCAAACAAACAACCATTTATCAGTTCATCTAAATGTGATCCTAGAGATTGATAATGTAGATACTTCAAAACAAGAGAATCAAATTAATCTATTTAATGAAAATTCTGAAGTTAAGCCTATTTACGAAGAGGCTGTTAATCAGACAACAACAAACAGTAATACCTTAAAGAAATTTAAAGTATTGACCCGTCAAGGTAAGGAGGGAGATTTTCCGGTCGGTCCAACTGAGCCAGTGAAAAGCAGCCTACCTAATAAACCAAGCGAGCCAAAGAAAGTTCCAGAATTTAATGTTTTTCCTGATTCTATTTTTCCTATTAAACCTTTAAGATTTAGTGACATTCTTAATAAGAAGGCAGAACAAGACTATCAGAAAGACTATCGAGCTTACGAAAAAGCACGTCAAAAAGCTCAAAAAGATTATGATAGGAAATATGATGCCTATAAAAAGAAATTGGCTCAATATGAGTCCTATAGAGATAGAGAGTACGACAAACAATCACAACTCTATTTTTCTCCTGAAGAGCAGAGCAATGATATTTTACATTGGTTGGGAACAAATGGAGAGCAAGCAATTGTAATTTCTGTAGAGGACGGTGCTGGTATTAGGAAGGAAATTCATTCTTTTGCTGATATTAAGGAGTGGGTAGATAAACATGATTACGATAACACTATAAAATCGGACTTTAGAGATTATAAAGAAGCTAAATAAGGATTCATGGGTTTTTAGTCTTATCAAGAAACCCATTACAAGCATTTTTCTCAGCTTTAGGCTATAATATACAAAAAGGAATCTTGGGAGGGCCACTATGGATATCATGAGTTTTATCCCCAGTCAGCGACAGGCTATTTTGGAGCGTTTTCAGCAAGTGGAGGCCTTGGGATTAGGCGCAGTTCGTATTGAATTGAAGGTTGCTAATCCTGTTGGCATCATCTATGAGTGCTTTATTTTGGCAGGGGAGAATTATTTTTCTGATCAAGCAGTGGTATCCTTCCGCATTCTCTATGAAAAGGACTTGGAACGCATTTCTTTGGATGTCGTAGATATCCCTGGTCGCTCAAGCTTGTCTAATTATCTCCAGTTAATAGAGATTTTTGAAGGCTTGCAAAATTATCTTAATCGAGAGTTTGCTAAGGTAAAAAATTCATGAACATCTGATAGTAATCGGGTGTTTCTTTTTGCGATGGAAGTTCAAAATTTCACAATCTTTTTTTCACAAGATTGTCTAAAAACTGTGCTATAATGATAATAGAATTGTGAAGTGATAAAAGTTTGTGAAAAAACGAGCAGACTTTGACACTTTGTGACTTATACTTGAAAGGAAAATTGGCTCTATCATTTTAGGGCCAGAAGGACTGTGTTCATGTCAGAAGAAAAGCAATTGTATGGTGCGGATTTAGTGGTTGATAGTTTGATCAACCATGATGTTGATTATGTCTTTGGGATTCCAGGTGCAAAAATCGATAGGGTTTTTGATACTTTGGAAGATAAGGGACCTGAATTGATTGTTGCCCGTCATGAGCAAAATGCTGCTTTTATGGCTCAAGGTGTTGGACGTATCACAGGGAAACCCGGTGTAGTATTGGTAACATCTGGTCCAGGTGTCTCAAATTTGGCTACTGGTTTGGTAACAGCGACAGATGAAGGAGATCCTGTTCTTGCTATTGGTGGTCAGGTTAAGCGTGCAGATCTTTTGAAACGTGCCCATCAATCAATGAATAACGTTGCTATGCTTGAACCGATTACCAAGTATGCTGCTGAAGTACATGATGCTAATACCCTTTCTGAAACGGTTGCTAATGCCTATCGCCATGCTAAGTCAGGGAAACCGGGTGCAAGCTTTATTTCAATTCCTCAAGACGTGACTGATGCTCCAGTCAGTGTTAAGGCTATCAAGCCTATGACGGATCCAAAACTTGGTTCAGCATCTGTTTCTGATATTAACTATCTCGCACAGGCGATTAAAAATGCCGTATTGCCGGTCTTACTTTTAGGGAACGGTGCTTCATCAGAAGCTGTAACTTACTCTATTCGCCAGATTTTGAAACATGTTAAATTACCAGTTGTTGAAACTTTCCAAGGTGCTGGTATCGTGTCACGTGACCTTGAAGAGGATACTTTCTTTGGTCGTGTAGGTCTTTTCCGTAACCAACCGGGGGACATGTTGCTTAAGAAGTCGGACTTGATTATTGCCATTGGTTATGACCCAATTGAGTATGAAGCACGTAACTGGAATGCTGAAATTTCAGCACGTATTATCGTAATTGATGTTGAACCTGCTGAGGTGGATACTTACTTCCAGCCAGAACGTGAATTGATTGGTAATGTAGAAGCAACTTTAGATTTGCTTTTGCCTGCTATTCAAGGCTACAAATTACCTGAAGGTTCAGTCGAGTATCTTAAAGGGTTAAAAAATACAGTCGTCGAAGATGTTAAATTTGACCGTCAGCCTGAAGAAGGTACCGTACACCCACTCGATTTAATTGAAGTTTTACAAGAACAAACGGATGATGATATGACAGTTACCGTTGACGTTGGTAGTCACTATATCTGGATGGCTCGTTATTTCAAATCTTATGAACCACGTCATTTGCTTTTCTCAAATGGGATGCAAACTTTAGGGGTTGCTCTTCCGTGGGCCATCTCTGCAGCTTTGGTTCGTCCTAAGACAAAAGTCATTTCTGTTTCTGGTGACGGTGGCTTCCTCTTCTCAGCACAAGAATTGGAGACAGCAGTTCGATTGAAATTGCCAATTGTTCATATTATCTGGAACGATGGCCATTACAATATGGTGGAATTCCAGGAAGAAATGAAGTACGGTCGTTCATCAGGGGTTGACTTTGGTCCTGTAGATTTTGTAAAATATGCTGAGAGCTTTGGAGCGAAAGGTTATCGTGCAACAAGTAAAGAGGAGTTTTCTAGCTTGCTCCAAGAAGCCTTGGCTCAAGCTGTAGATGGACCAGTCCTTATTGATGTTCCAATCGACTATAAAGATAATATTAAACTCGGCGAAACTATTTTGCCAGATGAATTTTACTAAAAAGAGGGTGTAGACATGTCTGAAGCCATAAAATTATTTCAATATAATACTTTGGGAGCCTTGATGGCTGGGCTTTATGGAGGTACTTTAACAGTTGGTGAATTGTTGGAGCATGGAGACTTGGGTCTTGGAACATTAGATTCTATTGATGGGGAGTTGATTGTTCTTGATGGTAAAGCCTATCAAGCTAAAGGCTCTGAAGGTAAAGTCGAAGTGGTAGAAGTTTCTCCAGATGAAAAAGTTCCCTATGCAGCAGTCGTACCTCACCAAGCTGAAGTTATCTTCCGTCAACGTTATGAAATGACTGATAAAGAACTTGAGGATCGTATTGAATCTTACTATGATGGGGTTAATCTCTTCCGTTCTATCAAAATTAAGGGTCATTTTAAACACATGCACGTGCGCATGATTCCTAAATCAAATGCGGATATTAAGTTTGCTGATGTTGCCACTCGCCAACCTGAGTACGAGGTAGATGATATTTCAGGTACCATCGTTGGTATTTGGACGCCAGAAATGTTTCACGGTGTGAGTGTTGCTGGTTATCATTTACATTTTATATCAGATGATTTATCATTTGGTGGGCATGTCATGGACTTTATTATTGACAATGGTATAGTTGAAGTCGGTCCAGTTGACCAACTCGATCAACGTTTCCCAGTTCAAGACCGTCAGTATCTCTTTGCTAAATTCAATGTCGATGAGATGCGTGAAGATATTACCAAGGCTGAATAAAATATTTTAAAGATATCAATCGATTATAGTTAGAACTTTCCTAGATGATTAGGAAAGTTTTTTTGTTTTTATTATTATTTCGATATCGAAATAGTTGATAGATGTAATGAACAGTGATACAATGATTGTGATATTTCGATATAGAAATAAAAAGGAGACAAAATGAACAAGATGCAAGGGGGCTACCAAGCTTTACAGATACGTTTGTTGAACGGGCGTATCTTTCAAAAACTCTTGAGCAAGGAACCAGATGCTCAATACCGAAGTGAACAGGGGAAAATTTTAACAGTCTTATGGCAAAAAGAGCAAGGCAGGGCAACTGCAACTGATATTGCTTTAGCGACGGGACTAGCTAATAACACATTGACCAGCATGATAAAGAAATTGGTCGAGCAAGGCTTGGTTAAGCTTGAACAGAGTGACCAGGACAAGCGCAAGAAGTTTGTAGTCTTGACGGAATTAGGTTGGGCGCAAAAAGAAATTGGAGATCGCGTTAGTCAGGAACTGGGAGAGATATTCTACCAAGGCTTTTCGGATAACGAAATCCAAGAATTTGAGGAGTATCAAGAGCGTATTATAAATAATTTAAAGAAAAAAGAAAACGTGGAATAAGTCATGTCTATTCAAGCACAAAATGCACAAAATCTATACCTTCAAGCCATTCAAGATGGCCGTGTAGCAGAAGCTCAGGCTAGCTTTGTAGGGGATACCTATATCCAACACTCCACAGGGGTTCCAGATGGGAAAGAAGGTTTTGCGGCTTTCTTTGCAGATTTTTTTAAACGTCATCCAGAACGTGATATTAAGATTGTTCGTACCATTGAAGATGGAAATCTTGTTTTTGTTCATGTTCACCAATATCTGAACGGTGGAGAAGCCCAATGGGTAACGACGGATACATTCCGTGCAGATGAAAATGGTCGTATCGTTGAGCATTGGGACGTTATTGACTACTATCGCAAACCTGAAAATGGACAACTAGATCAGATCTTTGGAAATTTTGAAATCAAGGATTTGGGTAAGACAGCAGAAAATAAAAAATTGGTCCGTCGTTTCTTGACAGAAATTTTCCAAAACAAGGAACTCGATCAATGGGAAGACTTTGTGGTAGAGGAACTGATCCAGCATAACCATGAGATTGGGGAAGGAAGCCAAGCTTATAAGAACTACGTACGCGAGCACGATGTGACCTATGACTTCGTTTTCCAACTCTTGGCGCAAGGGAATTATGCAGTTAGTTATGGTCAGGTCTTGATGGATGGAGTGCCTTTTGCTCAATACGATATCTTCCGTTTAGAAAATGGAAAAATTGTTGAGCATTGGGATAATAAGGAAGTCATGCCTAAGGTCGAAGACTTGACCAATAGAGGGAAGTTTTAAGAAGGAGTGCCTTATGAAAGCAGTTGTTGTGAGCAGTCCAGGTGGACCAGAGGTATTAGAAGTTGTCGAACGACAAAAACCAATTTTGAAGGCCGGTTGGACCTTGGTGAAAATTCAAGGATTTGGTATCAATCACAGTGAAATTTTTACCCGTCAGGGTTTATCGCCGTCAGTTCAATTTCCTCGTGTGTTAGGAATTGAGTGTGTCGGTCTTGTGGAACAAACGACACGACCGGATTTTAAGATTGGGCAGCAAATCATTTCCATTATGGGGGAGATGGGGCGAGTTTTTGATGGAGGTTATGCAGAGTATACACTTCTCCCAAATGAGCAAATTTATCCAATCAAGACAGAACTTTATTTGGAAAGCTTGATTGCCCTTCCTGAGACCTATTACACAGCTTTTGGCTCTTTTCTTAATCTCAAGATTGAGGAGAAAGATTGCGTGTTAGTTCGCGGAGCAACCAGTGGTGTAGGAATTGCTTTTGCTAAACTGCTTAAAGGAAAATTTCCTGAGATTCACTTGGTAGGAACTAGCCGAAATTTAGCCAAGGAAGACCAATTGAAGGTGGTTGGATTTGATCAGGTGATTTTGGAGAAGGATGGCATTTTGCAAAGTGAGGAGTCTTTCACAAAAATTCTAGATCTAGTGGGACCTCGCCATATCAAAGATAGTATCCATCACTTAAGTGAAGGAGGAATTATCTGCTCTTGTGGTCAATTAGGTGGCCAGTGGACCTTGGCTGATTTTGATCCAATTGTTGAATTGTCGAAGAATGTTTATTTAACGACCTTTTATTCGGGGAATGTTTCAAATGAAAAGCTCCAAGAGTTGATCAATTTTGTGGAATTGTATCAAGTGGATGTCCGGCCTGAGAAGGTTTATAGGCTAGAAGAGATACAAGAAGCGCACACCTATCTTGAAAGTAGCCAGTCCTTCGGGAAAGTAATTGTGAAAATTGAGGAATAATATGATTGAATATAAAAATGTAGTCCTGCGCTACACGGATACAGATATTTTAAAAGATGTCAATCTCAGTATTGAAGATGGAGAATTTATGGTCCTTGTGGGACCTTCAGGATCTGGAAAAACCACCATGCTCAGGATGATCAATCGTCTTTTGGAGCCGACAGATGGCAATATTTATATGGACAGAAAACGCATCAAGGACTATGATGAACGAGAGTTACGTCTTTCTACTGGTTATGTTTTGCAGGCCATTGCTCTCTTTCCAAATCTAACTGTCGCTGAGAATATTGCTTTAATTCCAGAGATGAAAGGGTGGACTAAAAGCCAAATAGCCTCTAAAACTGAAGAACTCTTGGACAAGGTAGGTCTGCCTGCTGCAGAGTATGCAAATCGCAAACCCCATGAGCTGTCTGGTGGGGAGCAACAACGGATTGGCATTGTGCGGGCCATCATCGGGGAGCCAAAGATTCTATTGATGGATGAGCCCTTTTCAGCCTTGGATGCCATTTCCCGCAAACAGCTACAGGCTCTTACCAAAGACTTGCACAAGGAGTTCGGCATGACCACTATCTTTGTTACACACGATACCGATGAAGCCTTGAAATTAGGCGATCGGATTGCGGTGCTACAAGAAGGAGAGATTGTGCAGGTGGCGGATTCTGAGACCATTCTAGCCCAACCTGCCAACGACTTTGTGGCAGATTTGTTTGGAGGTGCTCACCATGTCTAAACTACTTACAACCTTTCAAGAACGCTTTGGGGACTGGCTCACTGCACTGGGGCAACATTTGCAACTGTCATTACTGACCCTTCTCCTTGCGATTTTTCTGGCGGTCCCTCTGGCTATTTATTTAAGTACACGCAAGAGAGCCAGCAACTGGGTTTTACAGGTAGCTGGGATCTTCCAGACCATTCCTTCCATGGCCCTTTTGGGGCTCTTCATTCCCATCATGGGGATCGGAACACTTCCGGCCTTGACAGCTCTCGTCATCTATGCCATTTTCCCCATCCTTCAAAATACCATCACCGGTTTGCAGGGGATTGACCCAAGTCTAGAAGAAGCAGGGGTTGCCTTTGGGATGACTAAGTGGGAGCGCTTGAAGAAGTTCGAGATTCCCTTGGCCATGCCCGTCATTATGTCTGGGATTCGGACAGCAGCTGTGATGATTATCGGGACGGCTACTCTAGCTGCTTTGATTGGAGCTGGGGGACTAGGTTCCTTTATCCTTCTGGGGATTGACCGCAATAATGCCAGTCTGATTTTGATTGGTGCCCTGTCTTCAGCCTTCTTAGCCATCGCCTTTAACCTTCTTCTCAAATGGATGGAAAAGGCCAAATTGCGGACCATCTTTGTGGCTTTTGCGGTAATGGTTATCGGATTGGGAGTATCTTATACACCAAGTTTTCTTCCCAAACCTGAAAAAGAAAATCTGGTCATCGCTGGGAAGTTAGGTCCTGAACCGGAAATTCTAGCCAATATGTACAAGATTTTGATCGAAGAAAACACGGACATGACAGTGACCGTTAAACCAAATTTTGGCAAGACCACCTTCCTCTATGAAGCTCTGAAAAAAGGGGATATTGCTATCTATCCAGAGTTTACAGGAACCGTGACCGAAAGTCTTCTCAAGCCGGCGCCGCAAGTCGACCATGATCCAGAAGCAGTCTATCAAGCGGCTCGAGATGGGATCAAGCGACAAGACAACCTGGCCTTGCTCAAACCCATGGCTTATCAGAATACCTATGCTGTCGCGGTGCCTAAGAAAATTGCCCAAGAGTATGGCCTCAAGACCATTTCAGATTTGAAAAAGGTGGAAGGACAACTCAAGGCAGGATTTACCTTGGAGTTTAATGACCGAGAGGATGGGAACAAGGGCCTGCAGAAAGTCTATGGTCTTAATCTACAAGTCTCCACTATGGAGCCAGCCCTTCGCTACCAGGCTATCCAGTCTGGTGAAATCCAGATAACAGATGCCTATTCAACGGATGCCGAGCTTGCTCGCTATGACCTTGTGGCCCTAGAGGATGACAAACAACTCTTCCCACCTTATCAAGGAGCACCCCTCATGAAAGAAGCTCTTCTTAAGAAACATTCAGAATTGGAAGGCATTCTAAACAAGTTAGCTGGTAAAATCACAGCAGAGCAAATGAGCCAGATGAACTACCAAGTGGGAGTAGCAGGTAAACCGGCTGCCCAAGTCGCACATGATTTCTTGGTAAAAGAAGGTGTTATTAAGAAATAATGGAAAATTTGCACAAAAAGTAACTTTTTAAATAACTATTTTAGTTACTATTTGTCTGTTTTCTATCCTATTTTCAGATATAATAAAGATAACAAATTAAGGAGTCCTTCATGCCAATTAGTCAATATACGATTTCACAATTTATCGTTGATGCTTTTACAGATAGCGTTTTTAAAGGGAACCCAGCTGCTGTTTGTCTTCTGGACGAATGGTTGTCGGATAATACCTTACAGAATATTGCCAAAGAAAACAATCTCTCTGAGACAGCTTTTACGGTTAAAAGGAACGGCTATTACGATTTACGTTGGTTTACTCCCGGTGGAGAAATCGATTTGTGTGGTCATGCTACTTTAGCGACTGCCTTCGTTCTCTATCAATTTATAGAAGTGGATGTTGATAGTCTAACCTTTACAACTCAGAGTGGGGAGCTTTTGGTAACCAAAAGAGGAGAGCTATATGAGCTGAATTTCCCAGTTTACTCGATGCACCAAGTTCCAGTAACAAGTGAGATGGAAGAAGCAATCGGTGTCCGTCCTCTTGAAGCGTGGCTTGGAAGAGATCTAGTGTGTATCCTCCCTCATGAAAATGATGTCATTGCTGCGACTCCAGATTTTGATAAAGTTAAAGCATTAGATGGCTTACTCCTAAATATCACAGCTAAAGGTAAAAACTATGATACCGTTACACGTAGTTTTGCACCAAAATTATCAGTCATGGAGGATCCAGTTTGTGGTTCTGGGCATTGTCATGTCATTCCCTTATGGGCTAAAAAGTTAGGACAAGAAGAATTTAGAGCTTATCAAGCCTCTAAGAGAAGTGGTCATCTTATTTGCCGACTAGAAGGCGATAAGCTTTATCTTGCGGGAAAAGCTGCCCTCTATAGCCGTGGCGAGATTTATGTAACAGACTAGATGTTGTCTAGTATAAGCAATAACGATTAAAGTCATTATAGAAACAAAAGATGTCTAGCTGAGCTAGGCATTTTAAATTTTCCAAATTTTTTTGAAGAATTTTCAGAAAAGACTTGACAATTTTGAAAATAAGCGTATGATATAGAGTATGAACTTAGAAATAGTAATTTTACTATATTAATCTATGTCGACTACGGTTGGTATTGTGAAAAGACTAAATAGTTCTATTAACTATTCTATAGAGCGTTGCGTCCGAAAGTCATTCCTGACACGGCTCTTTAAAAACAAAAGGAGAAGATTATGAA
>OFLQ01000312.1_pt1 | contig 11292 bp, 6 predicted proteins | sample 1540881 | NCBI WGS metagenome assembly OFLQ01 (sample SAMEA4413047, study PRJEB24355) | metagenome | biome: human; feature: gut; material: faeces | place: United Kingdom | collected 2010
CTTCATTCTTTGGTGGATCAGCAGACTTAGCAGGTTCAAATAAATCTAACGTTAAAGAAGCTAAAGATTATAATAAAGATACTCCAGAAGGTAAAAACGTATGGTTTGGTGTACGTGAATTTGCAATGGGAGCAGCAATAAACGGCATGGCAGCACATGGTGGACTTCATCCATATGCAGCAACATTCTTTGTATTCAGTGATTACCTAAAACCAGCTTTACGATTATCATCAATCATGGGACTCAATTCAACGTTCATCTTTACTCATGATTCAATTGCTGTAGGTGAAGATGGCCCTACACACGAACCTATTGAACAATTAGCAGGTCTTCGTGCTATTCCTAACATGAATGTTATTCGTCCAGCTGATGGTAATGAAACACGTGTAGCTTGGGAAGTTGCACTTGAATCAGAACAAACACCAACATCATTAGTGTTAACTCGTCAAAATTTACCAACTTTGGATGTTGATAAACAAACAGTTGAAAATGGTGTGAGAAAAGGTGCATATATTGTTTTTGAAACAGAACAACAACTTGAATATTTATTATTGGCATCTGGATCAGAAGTTAATTTAGCTGTAGAAGCCGCAAAAGAATTAGAGCAACAAGGTAAAGGTGTACGAGTTATTTCTATGCCAAACTGGTACGCATTTGAACAACAATCTTCTGAATATAAAGAATCAATTTTACCTTCTGATGTTACTAAACGTATAGCTATCGAAATGGCATCACCACTTGGTTGGCATAAATATGTTGGAATTGAAGGTAAAGTCATTGGTATAAATAGTTTTGGCGCTAGTGCTCCTGGAGATTTAGTAGTTGAAAAGTATGGATTCACTAAAGAAAATATTTTAAAACAAGTCCGTTCATTATAAATCTAGACAATGATTTAGTTGAACTTTTTAGGTTACTAACCATCAAATTTGGTTAGTAACCTTTTAGATTTTAAAATAGAATTTAATAATATCTTTGGCTTTGTTATGATAATAATTGGAGTACTAATCGTTATTATTCAAGAATGTCTTGAAATAACAGAACGAATTTAGTAAAATGCATAAGGATAAAGAAAGCGGGTGAAACAATGGCAATTTGGGTAGCAATTATTCTAATCGTTATAGCACTTATTGCAGGTTTAATTGGTGGTTTCTTATTAGCTAGAAAATATATGAAAGATTACTTAAAGAAAAATCCACCTATCAATGAGGAAATGCTACGTATGATGATGATGCAAATGGGACAAAAACCATCTCAAAAGAAAATTAATCAAATGATGACAATGATGAATAAAAATATGAATCAAAAAATGTAAGGTTCATAGACATTATATTAACGAGTGTTACAGAAACTTATCGAATAACTGTAGCGCTCTTTTTTTATTATTATTAATATATTAATTTTATGTTCTAGTAATGAATTAAATACTATATATGTATTTAAATGTTAAAAATTGAACGTTTAAAGTGTCAATTTTATAGTGATAATGATATACTATCAAATGATTATTTAAGCGAATAAGTTTATGTCAAAAGAGGGTGTCAATTTGACTTATTTAGTCTTTTCCATTGTATTTGCATTTCTAATGGGTGCTGTCGTTATAGTGATAAGAATGAAAGCACAACAGTTTCCAGTCAATGAAAAGAAAATTATCTTACCACCATTTTTCATGGCTACCGGTGCATTGATGTATGTGGTACCATACTTTCGATTAACTGGTATGGAAATGTTAGAATCATTGATATTAGGTGTTTTGTTTTCTACTGTTTTAATCTGGACTTCTAGATTCGAAGTTAAAGATGATAATATTTATATGAAACGGTCTAAAGCATTTCCAATTATTTTAATATCATTGTTAATAATAAGAACAGTTATTAAAATATTTATAAGTAGCGAAATTGATCCAGGTGAAATTGCTGGTATGTTTTTTTTACTCGCATTTTGTATGATAGTACCTTGGAGATGTGCAATGCTTTATAAATATAAAAAATTGCAAAAGAATCTTATTAAGTAATATATTTAACCACTTATCATTATCTTGATAGGTGGTTTTTTACTTGAAAAAGATAAAAAAAGCATATAGAATTAAAACGAACAAACGTTCTTATCAGGAGGATAATTATGAAAATTGTACATACCGCTGATTGGCATCTGGGTAAAATTTTAAATGGAAAACAATTGCTTGAAGATCAAAAATATATTTTAACTCAGTTTAAACAACATATGGAGAAAGAACAGCCAGATTTAATAGTAATTGCAGGTGATTTGTATGATACCTCATATCCAAGTAAAGAAGCGATAGGTTTACTTGAAGAGACTATTGAATACCTAAATATAGAACTTAAAATTCCAATAATCATGATAAGCGGTAACCATGATGGTAGGGAGAGATTGAATTATGGCTCTAAATGGTTTGAGAATAATCAACTTTACATAAGAACTCAACTAGAAAATATTGATGATCCAATAGAATTGAGTGGTGTTCAATTTTTCACTTTACCTTTCGCAACTGTGAGTGAAGTACAAAATTATTTTAAGGATAAGCAAATAGAAACATATCAACAAGCATTAAACGAATGCTTAGAGCAAATGTCTAGTTCCATAGATAATAATAAGGTGAATATATTAATTGGTCATTTAACTATTGAGGGCGGTAAAACTTCAGATTCGGAAAGACCATTAACTATTGGAACAGTAGAATCAGTTGATATGCATTCTTTTCGGTTGTTTGATTATGTAATGCTCGGGCACCTACATCATCCATTTAGTATAAATAACTCTTTTATCAAATATAGCGGTTCGATTTTGCAATACTCTTTCTCTGAAGTAAATCAATCTAAAGGATATAGAGTTCTTGATATTGAAAACAACCAACTATTAAATGAAACCTTCGTTCCTTTAAAACCTCTAAGAGAACTAGAAGTTATTGAAGGTGATTATGAGGATATTATTCAAGAAAGAATTAAAGTAAAAAATAAAAATAATTATTTTCATTTTAAGTTAACGAATGTTTCTCATATTACTGATCCAATGATGAAACTGAAACAAATTTATCCCAATATATTAGCACTATCGAATGTAGTATTTGATCATAGTGAGAATTTTAGCCATGTTGAAATCAAAAAACAAGATGATCAGACAATTATAGAAAATTTTTATAAAAATATGACAGATCAACATCTGAGTCAAGTTCAATCAGACAAAATAAAGCACTTGTTAAGTTTTATATTGGATAGGGAGGGGTAAGATTTGAAGCCTTTACATATAGTTATGGAGAACTTTGGCCCTTTTATTAAAGAAACTATTGATTTTGAGCAAGTTGAAACTGATCAACTCTTTTTAATTAGTGGTAAAACTGGATCTGGTAAAACAATGATTTTTGATGCTATAGTATACGCATTATACGGTATGGCTTCGACCAAAACTAGAAAAGAAGGAGATTTAAGAAGTCATTTTGCAGACGGTAAATCGCCAATGTCTGTAATTTATCAATTTAAAGTTAATAATCAAACTTTTAAAATTCATAGAGAAGCGCCATTTATTAAAGAGGGGAATATAACTAAAACACAAGCCAAGTTAAATATATATGAATTAGTTGATAATCAATTTGAATTAAGAGAAAGTAAAGTGAATCAAGGTAATCAATTTATCGTACAATTATTAGGCGTTAATGCTGAACAATTTCGTCAATTATTTATTTTGCCTCAAGGAGAATTTAAAAAGTTTCTTCAGTCAAATAGTAAAGACAAACAATCGATTCTTAGAACACTTTTTAATAGTGAGCGATTTGATGAGATTAGACATCTACTTGTAGAAAATGTAAAGCAAGAAAAAGTACAAATTGAAAATAGATACACTCAAATTGAAAATTTATGGAATGATATAGATACATTTAATAATGATGAATTGGCCTTATATAAAGAATTAGAGAGTTCTCAGACAGATAAAATGATTGAAAAATTCCCACAATTTAATGATTATGGATGCAAAATTCTCAAGTCATTTGAAGAAGCTAAGAATAAAATAACTAAGGAATTAGATGATTTAAATCATAAATATAAAGTGAATGTTGAATTAAGTGAGAATACTAAAAAATTAAAAGCGGAAAAAATCAAATTTGACGATTTGAAAAAAGAACAAAATTATATTGATAAATTAAAGCAAGAATTAAAAATGATTCAGGAATCTAAAGTATTAATCACTTATTTTACTAGGTTACAAAGTTTAAAAAAAGATAAAGATGAATTAGTGTCACTTCATGAGCAATCAAAATTAAACGAAACAAACTATCACAATGAAATTAAAGGTTTTCAAAAACAACTCGAACATTTATCAACACGAGAAAATGAAATAACTCAATTTAATCAGTATCTAGAAAAAAACCAAGTTTTCTTCAATCAATTAGATAAGATTATTAGTAGTTATCAACAAAAACCGGTAATTGAAGAAGAAATAAAAAGATTATACAGTGAATATAATGATTTAATAACCAAAAAAGAAGAATTGACGAAAGAAATGAACAACAAGAACAAAGATTTTGCAATTATTGAACATTACACTGAAGAGATTTATAAGCTGAAAAAGATTATAGATGAATCTGAAAGACAAAAAAAGGATGAGAAATTATTTGATAAATTACAACTAGATAAATCATCTTATCTTAGCAAATTAAAAGAGAAGAAAGAACAGTTAAATGAAATTGAATCATCAATCACCAATATAGATGCGACTTTAATTGATTTGAATGACAAAAAGGATTTTGTAAATGAAATAAAGTCCGCTATGTCAATTGGAGATACCTGTCCAATTTGTGGTAATGAAATACATTCATTGGGAGAACATATTGATTTTGAATCAATTGCTCAAAAAAATAATAAAATAAAACGGTTAGAAAGTAAGAAGGTAAAAATTCGTGATGAAATAATCAAAATAGAAACTCGAATTGAAGAATTAAATCATAGAGAAAATGAATTAAATTTTGAGAAACAAGAAAAGAAGGATATTAGTGAGCTTCAAAAACAGCTTAATCATTTGAATCAACTAAAAGACGAGCAACAAAGCATAAATAAGTTAGTAGAAAATTTTGAGAAACAAGAAAAAGAAATAGTTAATAAAATACATCAGTTTGATTTAGATTTGAGTCGAAAGAACACGCAAAAAGAAAAACTGGAAATTCAAATTAATGATTTTGAACGACATTCACAATTTTCATCAGTAAATGATTTTGAAACTTATTATTCTCATGCTAAAAAACAAGTTGAGACGTATGAGTATGAGAATGAGAAAACTAAAGATAAATTGAACGAGTTGAATAATAAGTTAAAGATAGAAATGAATGATCAAAATCATTTAACTGAGAATTTAACTCAAACAAGTAAGGAAATAAATAATTTAGAATTAAAAATGGAAAAAGAAATGCAACAACTTGGTTTTGAGTCTTATGATCAAGTCAAAAGCGCTGCAGATTTAAGTGCTCAAAAAGATGAAATAGAAAGAGAAATTAATATTTATAATAAGAACTATCAAAGTTATGAAATAGAGATTAACAGACTCAAAGAATTGGTTAAGGGCAAAAAATTATTAAATTTAGAAGAATTACGACAATCTATAGAAAAAACAAACTTGAAACTAGATGAAACGAATTCACAAATAGCTACGATTAGCTATAAAATAGATAATAACTCTAACAAATTTAATAAAATAAAAAATATAATTCAGATTCTCGATGATGAATTAAAAGTGCAAAAAGAAATTTTCTTGCTATCAGAAATATTAGCTGGTAAAAATGATTATAAATTAACACTAGAAAATTATGTTTTAATTTATTACTTGGAAAAAATAATTTTTCAAGCGAATCAACGACTTTCATTTATGAGTGGAAATAGATATCAACTGATTAGAAGAGAGGCCATTTCCTTAGGGTTAAGTGGATTGGAAATTGACGTGTTTGATTTTCATTCAAATAAATCGAGACACATAAGTTCACTTTCAGGAGGAGAAACATTTCAAGCATCACTAGCTTTAGCTTTAGGATTAAGTGAAGTTGTACAACAAGAATCAGGTGGAATCACTTTAGATTCTATGTTTATAGATGAAGGATTTGGCACTTTAGATCAAGAAACACTCGAAACTGCGATAGATACATTAATTAATTTAAAATCATCTGGGCGCATGGTTGGTATAATCTCACATGTAAGCGAACTTAAGCAACGCATACCTTTGATTTTAGAAGTGACAAGTAACCAATACGAAAGTCATACACAATTTAGAAAAAATTAAAAAATAGAGACTTAAGATTTTGTGACATGCTCTAATTTAAAGCTATTGATTTTTCAATACTTTAATAAGAACACGTATAATTTCTTTAAGTCTCTATAATTGGATATAGTGATTTGATTATTTTTTAAGCAAGTCTCTAATTTCTGTTAATAAAACAGTATTTTCTTCTACTTCTTCTTCTTTCTCTTCTTTTTTCATAACTGTATTAGCTATCTTAACAAAGATAAATAAAGCAAAAGCAATTATGATGAAGTCAATTATTGATTGTATGAAAAGTCCATACTTAATCCCCCAAAAAGACCAATCTTCAGCAAAATTAACTGAACCAAATAATTTACCAATTAATGGCATGATGATGTATTGGACTAGGGATGTAACTATTTTATTAAACGCTGCTCCCATAACTACAGCAATAGCTAAGTCTAAAACATTGCCTTTGAGTGCAAACTCTTTAAATTCTTTTAACATAAAGCATAACCCTTCTTTTAAAATATATTTCTGATTATACAACATATAAATATTTTAGCAAATACTATAATTATGTAAATTTGATAATGTTGAAGACCTTTGTTAATCTATTAAAGTGTATTGGTAAAGTTAAAAATTTTAAAATAAAATTTAATTTTTTGATTTTACTGCCTTGAAAAATTAAATATTCGAATGAAGGGAGTAATTAATTATGAATTCTTCTTCACAAGAGAAGAAAAATAAAAAGTTTTCTTCGGTTTTCATCTATAGTTCAATTATTGCAGCTATAGTAGTGATTATCGGTGCTGTTTGGCCTGAGAAATTCGATAGCGTTACTAATACGGCTAAGATGTGGATTACTAATAATTTGGGTTGGTATTACCTTATTTTAACAACAGTAATTGTATTCTTCTGTGTTTTCTTGATTTTCAGTCCAATTGGGAAACTTAAATTAGGTAAACCTAATGACAAACCAGAATTTAATACAATTTCTTGGTTCGCAATGCTATTCAGTGCTGGTATGGGTATTGGTTTAGTATTCTATGGTGCAGCTGAACCTATGGCACATTTTGCTGCTCCACCAACAGCTGATCCTGAAACGACAAAGGCCTACACTGAGTCTTTAAGATCTACATTTTTCCATTGGGGATTCCATGCTTGGGCAATTTATGGCGTGGTAGCTTTAGCACTTGCTTATTCTCAATTCCGTAAAGGTGAACCTGGATTAATTTCTAGAACCTTACGTCCATTATTGGGAGATAAAGTTGAAGGACCAATAGGTACTCTTATTGATGTACTTTCTGTTTTTGCTACATTAGTTGGTGTAGCTGTGTCTCTAGGTATGGGCGCACTTCAAATTAATGGTGGCTTGCATTATTTATTTGGTGTGCCGAACAACACTTTTGTTCAAGGTATTATTATTGTTGTCGTAACAATTTTATTTATTGCTAGTGCTTGGTCAGGTTTAAGCAAGGGAATTCAATATTTAAGTAATTTAAATATAGGTCTTGGTACGATATTAATGATTGTAACCTTAATTGTTGGACCAACTGTTTTAATCTTAAATATGATGACAAGTTCTACGGGTAGCTTATTAAATTCATTCTTATTTAACAGTTTTGATACTGCTGCGTTAAACGGTCAAAAGCGTGATTGGATGTCAACTTGGACATTATACTATTGGGGTTGGTGGCTAAGTTGGAGTCCATTCGTTGGTGTATTCATCGCACGTGTATCTAAAGGACGTTCTATAAGAGAATTTATTTCAGGTGTTTTATTAGTACCGGCACTTGTTAGCTTTATATGGTTCAGTGTTTTCGGCGTATTAGGCATTGAAGCTGGTAAAAAAGATTCGGGTCTCTTTAAAATGTCACCTGAAACACAGTTATTTGGTGTATTCAACCATATTCCGTTAGGTATTGTTTTATCTATCATTGCATTATTGCTTATCGCTTCTTTCTTTGTTACTTCAGCTGACTCAGCAACATTCGTATTAGGTATGCAAACTACATTTGGATCATTAAATCCAAGTAGTCTAGTTAAAGTAACCTGGGGAGTTGCGCAAGCACTTATTGCCTTTGTACTATTATTAGCTGGTGGAGGAGATGGCTCTAAAGCCTTGAATGCTATTCAAAGTGCTGCCATTATAAGTGCCTTCCCATTCTCATTCGTCGTCATAATGATGATGATAAGTTTCTACAAAGATGCAAATAAGGAACGTAAATTCCTTGGATTAACACTTACGCCAAATAAACATCGCTTACAAGAATATGTTAAATATCAACAAGAAGATTATGAAACAGATATTCTTGAAAAAAGAGAAGTTAGAAGAAATAAAGAAAAAGAAGAATAGTGTGTAATTGCTTTATTAACCTGAGACAAACAAAATTGTCTCAGGTTTTTTTAATAAAAATCATTAATGTCTCACAACTAAAATTTTATTATCATATCTGCAGATAGATACAGTATCAAATTGATATCATTTCATTTTTGAGTGCATACGCTTATAAGTTTTAGTCATTCAATATGTATGAAGAAACCGAATAGTAGTTTGAGATTTAAAATGATGTTCATTATTGATAACCATTCTCAATTAATAACATTTTCTTATTGCACAAATATTTTAAGATAAGTTTTTCTTATATAAACTGATTACAAAAGCGAAATGAAAATAAAGCGTTTTCTAACGGTACATAGTTGTTTTGATAAACATATAATAATACAATTTAATTAACGGCATATAAATATATATAAATATCAAGGGGGATATAAAATGGCTTCTAATATTAAAGAACAAGCAAAGAAACAATTCGAATTAAATGGCCAATCATATACTTACTATGACTTACAAACATTAGAAGAAAAAGGGCTAGCTAAAATTTCTAAATTACCATACTCAATTCGCGTATTGTTAGAATCTGTGTTACGACAAGAGGATGATTTTGTTATAACAGATGATCATATCAAAGCATTAAGTAAATTCGGAAATGCAGGTAACGAAGGTGAAGTTCCATTCAAACCTTCTAGAGTTATTTTACAAGACTTTACAGGTGTGCCAGCAGTAGTAGATTTGGCTTCTTTACGTAAAGCTATGAATGATGTTGGTGGGGATATTAATAAAATCAACCCAGAAGTACCTGTGGATTTAGTTATCGACCATTCAGTTCAAGTTGATAGTTACGCTAATCCAGAAGCATTAGAACGTAATATGAAATTAGAATTTGAACGTAACTATGAACGTTATCAATTTTTAAACTGGGCAACAAAAGCTTTTGATAACTATAATGCAGTACCTCCTGCTACAGGTATTGTCCATCAAGTAAACTTAGAGTATTTAGCAAATGTAGTACATGTAAGAGATGTTGATGGTGAAAAAACAGCATTTCCTGACACTTTAGTAGGTACTGATTCACATACTACAATGATTAATGGTATTGGTGTTCTAGGTTGGGGCGTTGGTGGTATCGAAGCCGAAGCAGGTATGTTAGGACAACCATCATATTTCCCAATTCCTGAAGTTATCGGAGTGCGTTTAACTCACTCTTTACCACAAGGCTCAACAGCTACGGATTTAGCTTTACGTGTGACTGAAGAATTACGTAAAAAAGGTGTAGTTGGAAAATTTGTTGAATTCTTCGGTCCAGGTGTTCAACATTTACCATTAGCAGACAGAGCTACAATTGCTAACATGGCTCCAGAATATGGTGCAACGTGTGGTTTCTTCCCAGTAGATGAAGAATCATTGAAATATATGAAACTTACAGGCCGTGACGAAGAACATATTGAATTGGTTAAAGAATATTTACAACAAAACCATATGTTCTTTGATGTAGAAAAAGAGGATCCTGAATATACAGATGTTATTGATTTAGACTTATCTACAGTAGAGGCATCACTTTCTGGTCCAAAGCGTCCACAAGACTTAATTTTCTTAAGTGATATGAAAAAAGAATTTGAAAAATCAGTAACTGCTCCTGCTGGTAATCAAGGACATGGACTTGATCAAAGTGAATTTGATAAAAAAGCAGAAATTAATTTTAATGATGGATCTAAAGCAACAATGAAAACAGGAGATATAGCAATTGCTGCTATTACCTCATGTACTAACACTTCTAATCCATATGTTATGTTAGGTGCTGGTTTAGTTGCTAAAAAAGCTGTAGAAAAAGGATTGAAAGTACCAGAGTTTGTTAAGACGTCACTTGCTCCAGGTTCAAAAGTTGTTACAGGATATTTAAGAGATTCTGGATTACAACAGTATTTAGATGATTTAGGTTTCAATCTTGTTGGTTATGGTTGTACTACATGTATTGGTAACTCAGGGCCACTATTACCTGAAATTGAAAAGGCAGTTGCGGATGAAGATTTATTAGTAACTTCAGTTTTATCAGGTAATCGTAATTTTGAGGGGCGAATCCATCCATTAGTGAAAGCAAACTATTTAGCCTCACCACAACTTGTTGTAGCTTATGCGCTTGCTGGTACAGTAGATATTGATTTACAAAATGAACCAATTGGTAAAGGTAAAGATGGTAAAGATGTATATTTACAAGACATTTGGCCTTCAATACAAGAAGTTTCTGATACTGTAGATAAAGTTGTTACACCTGAACTATTCTTAGAAGAATATAAAAATGTATATCATAACAATGAAATGTGGAATGAAATAGATGTAACCGATGAACCATTATATGATTTCGATCCTAATTCAACATATATTCAAAATCCAACATTTTTCCAAGGATTATCTAAAGAGCCGGGTAAAATTGAACCACTTAAAAGTTTGAGAGTTATGGGTAAATTTGGTGATTCTGTTACAACAGACCATATTTCTCCAGCAGGTGCTATCGGTAAAGATACACCAGCAGGAAAATACTTATTAGATCATGATGTTGCAATTCGCAACTTTAACTCTTATGGTTCCCGTCGCGGTAACCACGAAGTTATGGTACGTGGTACATTTGCCAATATTCGTATCAAAAACCAACTTGCTCCAGGTACTGAAGGCGGATTTACAACATATTGGCCTACCGGAGAAATAATGCCTAT
>OFLQ01000314.1_pt1 | contig 11142 bp, 7 predicted proteins | sample 1540881 | NCBI WGS metagenome assembly OFLQ01 (sample SAMEA4413047, study PRJEB24355) | metagenome | biome: human; feature: gut; material: faeces | place: United Kingdom | collected 2010
ATGCGACAGCTTGATAACCTTTTTCTTTGAATTCTTTCTCAGTTTCTAATAGAAGTGCTTCATTAATATCTTGTAGTACTATATTAAACCCATCGTTAGCAAGACGTTCTGCAATACCTTTACCTAATCCACCTGCTGAACCTGTTATAATTGCTGTTTTACTCATATCTATCTTCCTCCTTATTTATCATCTACCCTTTAAACATGGTGGTAGTAATAAGATTGGGAAATGTCAAATGTTGTTAATATATTTGTCGAAAAGTTGTTGTTTTTATGCATTATTAAATACAACTTCAAATTACTAACACTGCTTTTTACTGCAACAATATACCTTTTAAATATCTACATTCTTTTTAGGAATTAAACAATACGCCGCAATAAATGCGATAAACACTAAACCTGCACCCACGATAAATGCGATAGTAGCTGCTAAATATGCCGGGTGATTTACAGATAATGCCGTATATATTGTTGTCACAACAGCGATTCCAAATGCTGCACCTAGTGTAGAAGTCATTTTGATAATTCCTGATGCAGTACCTGCTTTTTCAGCTGGAACATTAGATACAGCTGTAGATAGCGCGGGTGTAGCAAAAAATCCTAATCCTAGACCTATAAAGATAAAGCCAATACATGCCACAATATAATAAATCATATTAGGCAAAGAAGTGAATGCTAAAAGTATAATACCAACAGTAATCGATACCGGACCTAACATCAATGGCAATTGCGGTCCTCTTTTTTGCATAAAACGTTCACCAACACGAATCATTAACAAACTACACAGCATATATGGAATTGTAATTAAACCGGCTTGTGCAGCTGATAGATGTTTATCGTCTTGAACATAAATATTAAATAATGCTAATGAACCAATATCCATGTTCACCATCAAGTTGGCTAATGTTGTTCCGATATAAACATTATTTGAAAATAAACTTAAATCTATAAATGGTTCACCTTGACGTTTTTCAAATATATAAAATGCAATTAATGTCACAATGAATATAGCAATTAATATCAATATAAGAGGATTTAACCATCCAATTCTATCGCCTTGCGTAATCACTATGTTAATGCTTAACATCATGACAACAAAAATAATGATTCCAATGATATCAAATTTTTTATTATATGCAGACTCATCTTTAGATTCTGGTATACCTCTAAGCAATATTAAGGCGATAATTGAAAAGATGATTGACAACACGAAAATCCATCGCCATCCAATAAATGTAGCTATAATTCCAGCAAATAGGGATGCTAACCCTGTTCCACCATAGGATCCGAATGACCAATAACTAAGCACCTTTTGTCTTTCTTCACCTTGGAAGAAAGAATTAATTAACGCGATAGTTGCTGGAAGTAAGCATGCAGCAGATAAGCCCTGTAAAACACGCCCTAATAATAATAAAATTGGTGCATGCGAGATAATCAATGCAATAGAGCCAAGTATACTTAATATTAGACCTGCATTTGTGATTTTAACTCGACCTATTTTATCAGATAATCCCCCTGCTACGACTATAAATACACCTGTTAAGAGTGATGTCAGACTGACCGCAATATTAACAATACTCATATCTACATGATAAAAACGTTGAACATGTGGTGCGATATTCAAAAAAGACTGTGCAAATAACCAGTATGTGAGAATCCCTAATATAATCGCTACAATTAGTTGTTTCCCTTTATTAAACTGTACGCCCATCGTAAATGGCCTCCTACTCTTCCGTCATTTATTTCGTTACAGCACTTTGACCGGCAATGCGTCCAAAAGTAAAAATATCTGCCAGTGCATTTCCGCCTAAACGGTTTCCAGCATGAATACCACCGGCAACTTCACCAGCCGCATATAAACCTTCAATGATATGACCTTCAACATCTATAACTTGTGCATGCGTGTTTATTTTTAAACCACCCATAGTATGATGTATTGCAGGTTTACGTGGTGTCGCGTAGAATGGTGCTTTTTCAATTTTTAAATCAAATGCATTTTTATTGAAATCCTCATCTTGTCCTTGTTCTACGAAGGTATTATATCTTTCAATCGTGTTCACAAAAGTAGTTGTATCAATGTTTAATTTTTGGGCTAATGCTTCTAAGGTATCTGCTTTTACTAAAGTGCCGTCTTCTAATTCTTGATTAATTTTGTCCTCAGTTGTATTCATAGCTAGTGCTTTAATATTTGCATCTGCAATAATATAGAAGATACCGTCTTTTTGTTCTAATGCTGCCTTAGATAATACATCTCTACTTTCAAATTCGTTAACAAAACGTTGTCCTTCCTTATTAACGAAGACAAAGTTTGAAGGTGTTACGATTAATCCAGTAAATAATGCACCTGTCTTCGGATCAGAAATCGGCATCATTTGAGAGAATCCCATACCTACGATGTCAGCGCCTGCCTGCACACCTAAACGGATACCATCACCTGTAATTGCAGGAGAATTCGTTGTCTTAATGTCATCAGGAATATTATCCCAATACGTATTATATTGTTGTAGCATTTTTGTATTCGCTCCAAAGCCACCAGTAGCCAACACTACACCATGACGTGTATGAATCTTCACTTTAGCACCATTTGCTTTACGTGCTTCAATACCAACAACTTGATTACCTTCTTTGATTAACTTTTCTGCAGTAGTTTCTGTAAAAATACGACCATGATTATGTTTAACGTAGTCTCCTAAATTTTCAATGTACTCTAAACCTTGTGCTTTCATTGGTTTATGACCACGACGCCATAAAGCACCCACAGGCATATCTACAAACGAACGATCAAAATGTACACCTTTGTCTTTCAACCAGTATACAGATTCCAAAACGTTATCTGTGAGTGTTTTAACTAAATCATAATCACCTGATATTTCGACATTATTACGATCTTTACGTTTACCACCTAAATATGTTTGAATACGATGTAATTCGACAGAATCAAAAAGATATTCATCTTCATTACTGCTATTTTCAAGATAGTCTTTAATTTGACGTTTTAAAGTATTGAAATCTTCAATGTAAGCTTCATCTATATCATTTTCATCATGATTTAATAACTGTATGAGTGTCTCTTTTTCACCAGCAAGTGCCGGGAATGCATTTTGCCATTTAGGCTCAGCAGCGTTGATTTGACCACCTGTACGGATAGTATTGCCACCTATAGCCGCAAATTTCTCAAGCATGATGACTTCTTTTCCTTCATCTAATACCGTAGCAGCTGCACTGAGTCCGGCACCTCCTGTACCGATCACAACGACGTCAGTCGTCTCTTCAACGACCTCATCAGACCACTGAACGACTGGTTTAGGACGCGCCCGTAAAATATCTGGGTCTTCTCCTGCTTGTTCAATTGCATCTGCAATACCTTGCACGATGCCTTCACTTGTTACTGTCGCACCTGAAATGACATCTACATTCAATGTTTGCCCATTGATAATATCTTGAGGTAAACGTTCAAACACTGGGTTCGCTATGCCTTCAGACTCTCCGCTATCATCTACCTCGATACTTACAATCTTATCTTCTGATAATTGGACTTTCATAGGTAAGTTGCCATTATGACCTTTTGCATAGACATGATACGTACCTTTGTTAAATTTAACTTTTTTATTTTGAAGTGCTTTTAATTTTTCATATTTACGATGCTCTTCTTCTTTATCTAAAATCATAAAGTCCATTACTTTCCATAAAGGGGATGGTATGTGAAGTACTTTCTGATCATGTATATCGACAAATTGTTCTACTTCTTCGTTTTGTGAAATTTTATCTGTCCATTGTGGTTCCACTAAATAGGCTTTCCCAACACTTAAAAGATCATATCCTAGTTCAAGGGCATGTTCTGCATCTTGTCGTTGGGCAATACTACCTACACCAATTAATGGAATTTTTGCCAACTGTGCACTTTGCATTTTGATGTACTTATTAATTAAAGGTTCTGTATCTTCTTGATTCACAATAGATGTACGTTGATAACTGTTTGCTGATATATGGAAGTAATCAGGTTCATATTCTGCTAATGTATTTAGTAAAAACATAGTATCTTCAAAACGTATGCCTGGTTCTTCAATTTCTTCAGGTGAGAATCGATATCCTATAATAAAATGAGAAGCCTCTTTTTCAGCAACGACGTGTTGAACCTTTGTTAAAACTTCGATTGGAAATCGTGTACGTTTTTCACGACTGCCTCCCCATGAATCTTGTCTCCGATTAGAATGTGGAGAGAAAAATTGTTGTAATAAGTATGTGTTGGCGCCATGAATTTCGACACCATCAAACCCCGCTTCTATAGCGCGACGTGTAGCTTCTCCAAAGTCATCAATCATCTGATTGATTTGAGCATGTGTCATTTCTCTAGGTGGTACAGCATCAGGTCTTAATGCTGCAATGGGGCTCGCAGATATCGGCTGCTCTCCTTCATTAAATTTAGGATTTGCCATTCTTCCGGCATGATAAAGTTGCAAAATCGCTTTTGATCCCTTAGCTTGAATCGCTTCTGCTAAACGTTTGAGTCCAGGTATTTTGTCATCATTATCAATACCTATAGCTCCCGGAAATCCTCGTCCGTGATTTTCAACAAAACAACTTTCAACAATGATTGCTGAAGCATCACCAGCTCTAAATTGATAATAATCAATCATTTCTGATGTAACACTTCCATCAAAATACCCAGCTTGGATAGTCATGGGTGCCATTAATACTCTATTTTTTAATTCGGCACCACATTTAAATTTAAAAGTATCGAATATTTCCTTACTCATAGCAAATCCTCCTAGTTTTTTGTGAATATTTTCACATTATTGCTTAAAAATAAAATACTCTTCATGAGTATTCTTTAAATTTTTATAAATACTTTTGCATTTTCGAAGTCATTAAAACGCTTCCATCTCTTGTCACAATAATGCCTTCAATACCGTCAATGAGATTTAATAATTCAATATTTTTTTGTGACTGACCAAAACTACAAATTGTACTCCATACCTCGCCATCAATCCCATGATCAGATATGATTGTCACGCTAGCGATATCATTATCTACAGGATAACCTGTTGTTGAATCCAATATATGATGAAATAATTGATTTTCCTGTATGAAGTAGCGTTCGTAGATACCTGATGTGACAACTGATTGATGCTCTACGCTTAATGTAACGAGTGGTAGTGCATCCTTATGAAATGGATTACGTACACCTACATGCCATTTTTCTAATGTTTCGGGTTGTCTACCGATTGTTAAAACATTACCACCTAAATCGATAATGGCAGAAGATACACCATGAGCTAAAAAGTATTGTTGTAATTGATCAGCAAAATAGCCTTTAACTATAGCTCCTAAATCAATCTCCATTCCTGATTGTGTAAGAAATACTTCATGTGTTTTTGAATTTAGAACAAGATTTTCAGGATCCATACACAATAAAGTACGTTGTATATCCTCTTCTTTAGGTTTCAATGCATCTTTAAAACCAATTTTCCATAATTTGACTAGTGGCCCTATCAAAATGTTCATCTTAAAATTAGAAGATAATGTAGTTTCATAACCAAAACGTATCATGTTAAACATCTCAGAACTAACCTTGACTGGTGCGATACCTGCATGCTGATTCACATTCATCAAATCTGATTTCGGATCATTAGCACTAAATTGTGATTCCCAAGCACGAATTTTTATTTCAGCTTCTTGAAGTAATGTATCCGGATGTTGATGCTCAATCGATAAACGTATCACCGTCCCCATTGCTTTAATCATTAGCGTTTTCACCTTTGACTCCCCCTTTCCACCTATCCCACAACGCTAATATGTATATAAAAATTAAAATCTACTTTTAAATAAATATGATTACTTTAGTTTCTATATTTAGATTAACATAATTCCAAATATTTGGTTTTTGCTTATTTAAATGTTCACAATTATATCAAATATTAATCAAAGAATAAATTTTACTCTTTTAAATTATGCTTCTTTGAATCTTTTTAATAAAAAAAGAGTGGAACAGAATCCATACAGAATTCTTTACTCCACTCTCACAAAACTAACTAGAGTTGACAGCCTTTAACATTCCCAAGTAATCAACTCAGTCAATCGAAAATACTTCCACATCTGAATATATCATTTCTGTCAATGTTTCTTTGATGTCGTCTTTTTTTATATTTTAAATTGATTTATTCATTTTGTAGGGCTTTTTCAATAGCTTTAATATTTTCTTTCATAAATGATTGGTAAGTGTTTTTGTCATCATCTTGTTGTTTTGTGTGTGATCCCATATTGTAAAATTTAATTGTTTTAGCATTTGTCTCTTTTCTTACCGTATCTGCTACTTTATGAGATACATTTTCTTCTATTAAAATATTTTTCACTTTATCTTCTTTAATTTGTTTAACAATATTTGTTAAATCTTTTTGGCTTGGTTCTTCCGCATTCATATTTTCAATGCCTTCTTGTTCAAAATGATAGCGTTCAGCTAGATAACCTATAGAGTCGTGTGAAATATAAACAGTTTTATCTTCATTACCTTTCACAGCATGTTTCATATCTTTATCTAAGCCTTTTAACTCTTTAACTAGTTGGTTGTAATTCTTTTCATAATAAGATTTATGTTTGCTATCTTTCTCAATCAATTCATCTTTAATCGCTTTAGCAAATTTTTGACTTACTACAGGATCCAACCAAATGTGTGGGTCGTATTTTCCATGGTGATGATGTTCATGTTCGTGTTCATCTTCATGTGATTCACCATGTTCGTGACCTTCTCCGTGCTCATGTTCATGTTCTTCGCCTTTTAATAAATCTTTATTTTTATCTAAAGTCGATTCTAGTGATAGTGTTTTATCTTTATCATTTATAGCTTTAGCGATTTTCTTAGCTACGGGATCTAAGTTATCACCAGTATATAAGAATAAGTCTGATTTCCCAATATCTACCATTTGTTTTTGACTTGGATCATATGTATGTGGATCTACGCCTTTAGGGTAAACCGATTCAACATTTACATATTTACCACCAATTTGCTGTGCAAATGATTTAAGTGGATAGACTGTTGTCTTCACATCTAATTTTCCTTTATGATCAGATGACTGATTATGACTATCTTTACCGCAAGCAGCAAGTGCCAATGTTAGTACTGCTACAAAAAATAAAATTAAACCTTTTTTATACATGTGTACATCTCCTAAATCGAAATTGTTACGCTTTAATATTTACATTATTTTTTATTATTGTCAACGGTAATATTTAATCTCTAAAAAGTCTGAAAAAAGCAAAAGTTTTCTATTTGATACATTTATGCACAACATAATCACGCAGTTGCATAAACTACTGTTACTTTTTCATTTGAAAAGTAATAGCATTATCGCTATACTTTTGAATCGTAATAATTACGTTTTGCAGAAATAAATTCAGAAAGGATGTACTATCATGTCTCATCATCGCGTCATTATCATCGGCGCAGGCGCAGCTGGTGTGGGTATGGCAATCACTTTACAAGAATTCTGTATTAAAGATGTTCTAATTGTAGAAAAGGGATCCATCGGCAATTCATTTAAACATTGGCCTATCTCAACCAAGACCATCACACCATCATTTACAACTAATGGTTTTGGCATGCCAGATATGAATGCTATAGCTAAAGATACTTCACCTGCCTTCACTTTCAATGAAGAACATTTGTCTGGAAATAATTACGCTCAATACATTTCATTAGTAGCTGAGCATTACAATCTAAACGTCAAAACAAATACCAATGTTTCACGTGTAACATACATAGATGGTATATATCATGTATCAACGGACTATGGCGTGTATACAGCAGATTATATATTTATAGCAACCGGAGACTATTCATTCCCGCATCATCCCTTTTCATATGGACGTCATTATAGTGAGATTCGAGCGTTCACTCAATTAAACGGTGACGCCTTTACAATTATTGGAGGTAATGAGAGTGCTTTTGATGCAGCCATACACCTTAGTCAAACAGGTGCAAAAATATCAATATACACATCTAAAACTGGACTTAATAAGGAAGATGCAGACCCAAGTATAAGATTATCACCGTATACTCAACAGCGATTGCGTAACGCTATACAAGATGGTGCATTAATCGAAATGCATGTTGGCTACCAGGCACGCAAAATAACATATCAAAACCATTCCTATAAGATACATTTTGATAATGGACATATTGTTCACTCTCATACTGAACCGATTATCGCAACTGGATTTGATGTTACCCAAAACCCTTTAATAGAACAACTATTTCAAGTACGACAATCAGAAGTTCAATTAACAGAATTAGACGAATCTACAAAGTTTCCTAATGTATTTTTAATTGGAGCGACTGTACGTCATCAAAATGCCATTCTTTGTTATATATATAAATTCAGAGCACGTTTTGCAGTATTAGCACGCATAGTAAGCCTACGCGAAGGCTTACCTGAAGATACGTCTTTAATTCAGTCATATCGTCAAAAAAATATGTTTCTAGACGATTATAGTTGTTGTGATGTGAATTGCACATGTTAAAAGTAACCTTTAATTTACGTGATGGGACGTTTACTGACATTCCAGATGATGCACATGAGTTGATCATTGAAGGTTATGACAAATTAACCTCTAGCCAACAAGTTTTATTAAAACGTTACATTATCAAACACCAATTAGATATTTCATTACAACATGCTATTCTTTCATCTCCACTCCATAGTTTAAATATGATTAAAAAGTTAGAGACTTTTGTTAAGGAGAGCAAAGCATACCATCCTCAATTTCACAATATTATTTGTGGATGGTGCTTTATTGTACTTATGTTTGCTTTACCCATCTACTTGTCTTATCACGTTTCAGACGGATTACAATACTACGTGTCACACTGGTTAACTAAACTATCCCAAATATCATTATTTCAAGAAAATAAGCTACAACATATTTTATTCGGTCACTATGGTGTCATTTCTTTAGGTACATATTCATTCGTCTGGGCGTTACCAGTTGTTTTCATGATTAGTTTATCTACAGCTCTTATAGATAAAACTCATTTAAAGCATTATATCGTTTGGTCTATCGAACCTACGATGATGAGACTTGGTCTTCATGGATCAGATATCATACCCTTGTTAGAAGGATTTGGATGTAATGCTGCTGCTATTACTCAAGCTACACATCAATGTCATCGTTGTACAAAAGTACAATGTATGAGCTTGGTAAGTTTCGGAACTGCATGTAGTTATCAAATTGGTGCTACATTATCGATATTCAACGCAAGCCACCGCTCTTGGTTGTTTTTACCATACATAGGCATGGTTTTCTTAGGAGGAATCATACATAACAAACTATGGTATAGTCATCAAACGCCTATGACAACACCATCAGTTTTCCAACGACAACCTGTACGTTGGCCCAAACCAAAGCTACTCTTAAAAGCAGCGTGGAAAAGTATTCAAATGTTTATTGTACAAGCCTTACCTATTTTTATAGGAATTTGCCTTATTGTAAGTCTATTGTCTCTTACGTCTATTTTGACTTTTATATCAAATGCATTCATACCTTTATTATGGCTACTAGATGTACCTACACAACTTGCACCAGGTATTCTGTTTTCAATGATACGTAAGGATGGGATGTTGTTGTTTAATATGGATGGCGGTACTTTAATTCAAAGACTTTCCGCATTCCAATTATTGTTGCTAGTCTTTTTTAGTTCAACATTTACAGCATGTTCAGTAACAATGACTATGCTCATGCGTCGACTCGGTTCAATTCTAGGAATTAAAATGATAATGAAACAAATGGTATCGTCCACAATTTGCGTCACCATACTAGTCATAGCAATGTTAAGCATAACTAAAATTTCAGACTTAGGAGTGATGTTATGGAAATCATTATTATCGGTGGTTTTTTAGGAAGTGGCAAGACCTCAGCAATAAGTCATTTAATCGCTGATGCACTTGAAAACAACTTAAATCCTGCTGTTATTATAAATGAATTTGGAAAAAGAAGTGTTGATGGCCAACTTATAGAACGTCCTGAAGTACCTATGAGTGAAATCACTGAAGGATGCATTTGTTGTGCGATGAAATCAGACGTATCACAACAACTACATGAACTATACTTAAAATATCAACCAGATATCATCTTTATTGAATGCAGTGGTGTAGCTGAACCACTAGCTGTCGTCGATGCATGCTTCACACCCGTACTTGCACCTTTTATCACTTTAAGGAGTATGGTGGGAATTATTGATGCAAGCATGTATTCACGAATTAAATCTTATCCACAAGACATTGCAGCTCTATTTTATGAACAACTTCGTCATTGTTCGACTTTATTTGTTAATAAAATAGATAAGATAGAGGTGGAAGAAACCGCCCGCTTGCTACGTCAACTCGAGCACCTCAATAGCGATGCCAATATTCAAGTTGGTCAATTTGGAGAATTAAATTTAAAATCACTACTAGAGCTAACACATATAAATTCAAATGCATGTAGCACTTTGCATAATAATATAAATCATCAATTCATCGAGAATCCTAAGATACAAACAAAAGAAGAAATGATCAGTGCGTTAGATAACTTGTCTCAAGATGTTTACCGTGTCAAAGGGTTTGTTCGTTTTTCAGATCAGCAACACGTTTATTTAGTACAGTATGCACAAGGAAATATAGAATTATCTCCCATTCAACTTAAAAACGATGTACCATTGTACCTCATTGTTATAGGAAAACATTTAAAACAAATACAACTTGATTTATAAAAGCACATCTCTCAATCATCAATTAAACTTTATACATAAACAAACCTCTAAATGACTTTTGTTCATTTAGAGGTTTGTTGTAATTATTTCAATATTTCTATTGTTCGTCTTTTATTAACGTTTACGTTTTTGATCTGATTCTATACTTACTTCGACTCATTATTTACATCACTTGGATTAAATTCCACACTATCTGAAAAGTAGATGCTTTCTTCTTTGTTTCTGACAAAAGATAACTCGATTTCTTTATAACCTATAGATGAACCTTTAAGATCACCATCACCTTTTAATATTAATTTAGGAGCTCTCTTAATCGGAATATCATACCTCTTTCTGAGTTGCTTCACATTGTCATCTTCATTACTTAATTGGTACTCTGCCGAATAGCTTGGTACGTT
>OFLQ01000330.1_pt1 | contig 10487 bp, 9 predicted proteins | sample 1540881 | NCBI WGS metagenome assembly OFLQ01 (sample SAMEA4413047, study PRJEB24355) | metagenome | biome: human; feature: gut; material: faeces | place: United Kingdom | collected 2010
CCATTTTTATCTTTTCGGTCATAATCGTATATACGATATGTTGTATCTGAAGATTGTTGAGTTTCCAAAATGAGGATTCCGGAACCAATAGCATGAACTGTACCGGCTGGTACATAAAAGAAATCACCCGGTTTAACAGGTACATGTTTAAATAAATAGTCGAATTGATGATGATCAATCATATGTTCAAGTTCATTTTTACTTGTAGCATTAACACCATAGATAATTTCAGCACCAGGTTGAGCGTCTAAAATATACCAACATTCAGTTTTACCGTATTCGCCTTCATGTTTAAGCGCATATTCATCATCAGGATGTACTTGTACTGACAAACGATCATGTGCATCTAAAATTTTAGTGAGAAGTGGAAAATCTTTACGTGAGTCATTTCCGAAAAGTGCTTTATCTTCGTCCCAAACTTGTTTTAAAGATTTCCCCTTATGTTTTCCGTTAAGAATTGTGTTAGGACCGTTTTTATGTGCGGAAATTGCCCAGCATTCGCCGGTAGAATTATTCGGAATATCGTAGCCAAATTGAGTGAGATTGGTGCCACCCCATAAACGTTCTTGAAATACGGGTTGAAGAAAAAGTACCATTTGTCATACGCTCCTTTATATCTCTTTTAAAATATTAAATATTTCATCACGACTTTGAGCATGAATTAACTCATCACGCGTATTATCTTTCATGAGCGTTCGTGATAACCGTTGTAGCAGTTTTAAATGTGTATCGTTATTATCATTGGGAACTGCAATAAGAAAAATGAGCTGAGGATTTGATTCATCTAGACTTTCCCACTCTACACCTGTTTTATGATTTAATACAGCGACGATAGGACGTTTAACTGCATGAGATTTAGCATGTGGTATTGCAACGTTCATTCCGATAGCAGTTGTTGACTCAGCCTCTCGTTTAAGGATTGCGGTTCTTACCTCTTCTATATTCGTAATGTAATGACGATGGCATAACTTTGTAAGTAATCTATCAATAGCTTGATCTCTTGTCATTGGTTCCTTGGTAATTTCAATGAGTGATTTATCGAACACCATATGATGTGAGGGTTGTTTGCTATGATTAATAGATTGGTCATCAGAAAATACATTGTCAGTTCCAACAGAAGTATCATTTCCATTATTGCTTTTTGCTATAGCAGGGGTGTGACGCTTAAATAACAAGACTGTGAACATGGTTACTAAGCTTCCAACGACAACAGCTATAAAGAACCATAAAATATTACTTATTCCACCTAGTACAGCGACAATAGGACCTCCATGAGCAACTTTATCACCGACACCTCCAACCGCCGCTATTACTGAAGCAATCATCGCGCCAATCATATTGGCTGGAATGATTCTTAGAGGATCTTGTGCAGCAAAAGGGATTGCCCCTTCAGTAATACCAAATAATCCCATCGTAAATGATGCCTTACCCATTTCTTGTTCTGCTTTATTGAATTGGTGTTTACGAACAAATGTAGCTAAACCTAAACCAATCGGTGGTGTACATACTGCTACAGCAACCATTCCCATCACAGTGTAGTTGCCTTCAGCAATTAATGCAGAACCGAATAAGAATGCTACTTTGTTTACTGGACCTCCCATATCAAAAGCAATCATCGCGCCAATAATAAGAGCAAGAATAATGATGTTAGCACCTTGCATTCCTTTTAACCATGATGTTAATGCACCAAATATATTTGAAATTGGTGCGCCTATTACAAATATAAAAATGAGACCAACTATTAAAGAAGATAGAATAGGTATAATAATAATAGGCATAATAGGAGCCATAGCTTTAGGAACTTTAATCTGTTTAATCCATTTTGCAATATAGCCCGCTAAGAAACCTGCGACGATACCACCAAGGAAACCGGCTCCTGCTTCACTTCCATATAAACTACCATCAGCAGCAATGGCACCACCAATCATACCTGGAACAAGACCAGGCTTATCAGCAATACTCACCGCGATATAACCAGCAAGGATGGGAACCATGAATTTAAACGATAAACTACCAATATTTTCAATAGATTTCCAAAATGAATCTTCGGTGATAACTAATCCTTTTGGAGTGGTGTGTCCTCCAAGAGTTAAGGCAATAGCTATGAGTAAACCGCCAACGACGATAAATGGAACCATGAAGGAAACACCATTCATTAAATGCTGATATACCATTTGAATATTACTTTTATGAGATTCTTCCTGGTCTCTAGACATATTTGAAGAAATATTTTGATCATGGTAAATTTGTGCATCTTGGTCAATCACACGTTGTATTAATTCCTTGGGTCTATGAATACCTTCACGTACACTTTCATTGATGAGAGGTTTACCATTAAACCTTGATAAATCTACCTGTCTATCGGCAGCAATGATGATTCCATCAGCTTCTTTGATTTCTTTAGAAGTGAGCACGTTTTCTGCTCCGACGCCTCCTTGAGTTTCAACCTTAATATCAACGCCCATATCTTTTGCTGCTTGTTCTAATTTTTCTTGAGCCATATATGTATGAGCAATTCCATTTGGACATGATGTAATTGCAAGTATTTTCATAGTATGCACGCTCCTTTTCCTAACAATAATTGTAAACGCATACATTTAAGCATAAAAAAGAATAATTGCCGTCAATAGTGGCAATTATTCTTTAAAACGTGCATACAAAGTGTTTTTTAGTTGTAAATCATCTAAAAGACATAATTGATGGATGTCATCTTCTTCTAATTGAGCAATTGATTGTATAATTTTACGGTTAATATTTAAATCTTTTTTACTCATTGCTAAAAAGAAAACAAGTTTAACTTCATGTTGTTTCCATGTTATAGGTTGAGAAGGTTTAAATATAATCATGTGTGATTTCAGTACTTTTTCAGGGTTGCCGTGTGGGAGTGCTATCCCTTTACCTATATATGTTGAAGATTGTTTTTCGCGATCTATGGCACTTTCTATATAGCCATCTAGAGTTGCATGATGATAATCTAAAATTTCTTTGGATTTCTCAAAAATTGGAAGAATGTGATTTGAATGATTCAGTTTGAAATTGGACTCAACACTCAACTGAATTTTTGATAATATATCATCTTTTGATAATGGGTTTTGCATGGCTTTTACAAAGAATTCGATTTTTTTAGCATCTTCATCTGAAAATAAAGGTGATACTTGTATGACTTTAGGTATTTGTAAAAGTTGACTTGTATCAAAGTCGTGAGTAGTAATTAATAAGTCAATCCCTTCAAAATGATAGTTATTAATATCTTCAAGTTTTAATGTATCTACGATCTGTATTGCATGATTAAGTTGTTTGATTTTCTCAGCAAGCAACGTTGAAATGCCTAAGCCATAATAACAAGCAATTACAACATGAATATGTGATGACTTATGGCGTTCGATAGAAGACTGAAAATGTATAGTTAAAAAGGCAATCTCATCTTCGCTTAATTGGATATTGGTATCTTGTGATAATTGTCGAATACTATCATATAGTGTATTAAAGACAAAGGGATATAGTCGTTTGATTTGACTTGTTAATGGATTATTTAGATAAACATGACTCATTAATCGCAAATATGTACGACTAAAGTGGACGTTCATATTATCTTTTAAAATTGTATCTTGTGAAAAGGGAAAACCAATATGTTGCTCCATTAATTCAATGAGTCGATCGATATAACTTTGAATAAATAGTTGTTGGATCCCTAAATCAAACTTATTGAAATGGTAGCTAATAAAAAAGGAAAAGCATTCACTTGTTTTATTGTTAAGTTGATATCCAAGGGTTTCATTGATATCTTTTATACACTTTTTCGCAATAGTTAAAGATTCTGTATCAGTGCTCCAATCTTCTTCCTCTGGTTGAGATTGTTTGATAATTAAAATTAGATGCACAAGTAATTGTTGTATTTTATTTTCAGAAGTTGATAATTGATGATTATCTATATGCTTTGAGATAATTTGTTTTATTTTTCTAGTATGGGCTTGAGGTAACTCTTGTAAAATAAGGTTTTCAACTTTAAAGTCATCGTCTGTAAGTTGATTGATATGAAGTACAGCATTACTGATACTCGTTGTACTCGCATCGATCATGATACCTTGCTTCTTTTTAATTGATAAATAAATATCAAATTTTATAGCCCACGTTTGTATACGTGTTACATAATCAATCACTTTTGATTTTGTTAAATGGTAAGTTGAAGATAGCTCTTTGATAGTGAATGTATGCTTTTCCATAAATAACCTATAAGCAATTGTGATAAGCAATTTATTCTCTTTTACAATAACTGACTCTAAAGCAGATTGTATCTCATCAGGTGTATAAAGACATGTATTTAGCATATAACCTTTAGATTGTACACTTAAAATTAATTCATTTAAAAATGTAGTATGTATAGTTTTAATATCATTACGTATAGTTCTATTAGATACATTTAACTGTTTGGCAATATCATAGCCACTTATATACGTATCTGTATAATTTAATAACAATTTGATGAGTTTGATTTGTCTATCAATCACGATTAATCACTCTTCTCTATATAAACTTTGAGAAAACGCTTTAATAATTTACTTTAATTCTATTATTAAAATTGAGCACAATCAATATGGGGGAAGATGGTGAAGTATTAGAATAAATGATTTTGTCAGAGAAATAGAGGGCTAAAATGATAAATTCTAAAAAGGCTATAGAATTAGTATTTTAAGATGAATAGTATAGTCACTTGTTCAACTTAATTAGCATCTACAAATACAATAAAAAAAGGCTAGGACACGAATGTATCCCAGCCTTATTTTATTGTATTTAGAAACAATGAGGTTTCATATGCTATTTTGAATTAAACAAATTTTAAAACTTGGTCAACGATTTTTGCAACTGTATCTGCAATACCGAATCCCATGTCTACCCAATCTTGTTTTACGTGTAAACCAGCGTTTACAGCGTTATGTAATGATTCAACGATACCTGACATAATATAATCCTCCCTTGTTGTTGTTTGTGATACGCTTACATAACTATTTCTAACATACACATAGGTACATGTAAATGGAGTTGAGAAATTTTAACAAATTCTTTAAAAACAAAATAAAATTGAGTTCGATGAATTCGAAATATTGTGACTTCTTATAATTTGATTTATTGCAATAGATGAATATTGAAAATTAAATGTTAATAAAATTGTGCATTTATTCACAATATATTCACATCAAATTGCGCAAATTATGATAATTTAAATATATAATCTTAAGAAATATTGAGGAGTGGTTTTGTTGAGTAACTCAAAAAAAGTAGCCGTTGTCACAGGTGCAGCACAAGGTATTGGCTTGAAAATTGCTGAGCGTCTATTTGAAGACGGATATAGCATCGCGCTTGTAGACTTTAATGAAGAGGTAGCTAAAGAGTCAGCTGAAAAATTATCAAAAGAAGGGCAAGAGGCAGTTGCTTTTAAAGCAGACGTTTCAAATCGCGATCAAGTATTTAGTGTGTTAAATCAAGTCGTTGAACACTTTGGCGATTTAAATGTCCTAGTTAATAATGCTGGTCTTGGACCAATGACACCAATTGAATCAGTAACACCTGAACAATTTAATCAAGTTGTAGGTGTTAACGTAGGTGGTGTATTCTGGGGTATCCAAGCTGCAATTGAACAATTTGATAAATTAGGACATGGCGGTAAAATTATCAATGCCACATCTCAAGCAGGTGTTGAAGGTAATGCTGGCTTATCTCTATATAGCAGTACTAAGTTTGCTGTTAGAGGATTGACTCAAGTAGCAGCACGTGATTTAGCTGAGAAAAATATTACAGTCAACGCATTCGCACCTGGTATTGTTGAAACACCAATGATGAAAGGTATCGCTGAAAAGCTTGCTGAGGAAAATAACCAACCAATGGAATGGGGTTGGAAACAATTTACAGATCAAATTGCCTTAAAACGCTTATCTAAACCTGAAGATGTAGCTAATGTAGTAAGCTTCTTAGCAGGTAGCGATTCAGATTATATTACTGGCCAAACAATCATCGTTGACGGTGGTATGAGATTCCACTAAGATAAATATCAATGAGATATAAAAAAGTTGAGTAAAGTTAATTCTAGAGATTTTAAAATTTCTAGAATTAACTTTTTAATTATCAAACATTAACATTCTTCTATTCTGTAAAAATAACTTAAGCTATTTAAGGTATTAAGGTATGTTAACTGCTTAGTAAATGGTCAATATTTATAATTATCAATTAAATTTAAAATTGATGGCGTGATATATTGTGGCATATCTTTTACAAAAGGTATGCGCTTAGAAAAATATTCACTCTCAAATCCAGAAATGACATGAAATCTAGCAATTGCAAATATTGGATAATCTTTAGGTAAACAATGATTGATACTTTGATTTGTTCATTGCTTTATCATTTAAACAAACATAGTGATTTTAATTTTTATCATATAAAAGAATGAAGATAAAAAAGATGTATGTGAAAAGTGTGCTCACATACATCTTTTTATTAATATACATCTTAGTTAGCACCAACTGCTACTATAGAATTTGATTTGGATGCATCATCGTAAGAATCAATTACTTTGAATTTTTTACCGTTAACTGTAAATTGTTTGTTTTTAGTATTGTGATATACCCAAAAGCCATTTATTTCAGCTATATCCCTATCATTAATTTTTAAATCCGTCATGGTCGAACACCCTATACTCATTAATTTGATTGTTACTTATGTTTGGATCGTTGATTTTTAATTTGTTATTGCTAAATAATAAGTGGAATGTGAAATTATGTGGAATAGATGGCTCTTTTCTCATTTCTTTAGCCATGGATAAAGTATTTTTTCTAATGATTTTTTCGTCATATTCGTCCAGAGTACTGAAAAGTGTAGTCGTTATTTCTGTATTAATATACGTATCTTTTTTAGACTTTAATTGTTTCATATGCTTTTTAAAATCATCGTCACTTTCTTTAATTAAAGGTTCAAAATGTTTTCTATAATCTCGTAATTTCGTGGAACTAGTAGTAATGTAAAAGTAATTATTTTGATAACCTATATTTTGAGTTTTAGTTATTGCTTCATCGGTGAATCCAGTATAGTGATATTTATCTTCTTTATCTTTGAGGTATTTTTCTAAGTTATCCATTTTTTCCTTATTTGCTCTATACTCAAAACCGCTTAACACAGTTCCTACCATCATACTCATAGTATCTCCGTTATCATTGCTTCGCATGGAGCCTTCTTCATGGATTGATTCCATATCAAAAGGGATGCTTGCATTAAACACAATGTCATGATCATCGCAATGAACGTAAACTTCGGCGCCATCACCACTTCCTACAACATTTGTGGCTTTAACATTAAGGCTAAAATTATCTTTAAAAAATTGTTCGCCAAGTTTTTCGTATTCTTCACGATATTTTTTCGCATGTGCGATAGCACTTTTTTCAGCTACTGGTTGGAAACCTTGACCTTTGTATTGACTTGCAGGAACTTCTTCAGGAATTGATTGTGATGAATGTTTTGCTTCTTTATGCACTGTGGAACATCCTCCAATTAATAATGTTGAAACGATAATGGTAGATATCAGTTTTCTCATGATACACCTCAATATAAGATTAGTTACTTTAATTTTAACTTAATTTATAAATTATATAAAAAGAATTTATAAAAGTATTGAACAAATATAACATTTTTCACATATTAGTTATATTGATTTTATAGCAATTTCAAACATATTCGAATAAAAAAATAAAAAGCTTACACAATGTAATTTGATACATGCATAAGCTTTGTCATATGATTAACGATTTTTATTCTGTTTATCATTTGTTCCATGATTTTGATTGTTGGAATTATTATTTGAGTTGCCATTTTGTTGTGAATCAGATTGATTATTATGTTGTGACGACTGTTGTGGTGTTGATTGTGCTGGTTGATGATATGATTGATTAGTTTTGTTCTGATTCGGTTTCTGTTTGTTATTTTCTGAAGAGTTATTTTTATTTGAACCAGACTGTTGATTATTATTTGGGTATTGATGGTAGTTAGGTTGTTGTGCTGGTTGTTCAGTACCTGATTGATTATCGTTGTTATAGTCATTATTTGTTGGTTGAGTTTGGTCTTGGTGTTGATTAGTATCACGATTTTGATTTGAAGTATCATTTTGTTTGTTTTTGCGATTGTGTTCTATTTTTTTTATCATTCTTATTAGAATTAGTATGGTGGTTAATAGCTGCATATAATGAAAAGCCTAATGCACATATAAGAATGATTACCACTATTGTAGCTAAAAATTTTTTCAAAGCGTATATCCTCCATCCTTTTTATCAATTATATTTTATTATAATCCTTTTTTTATTGTAAGTAGAATTATTCTATAAGTTACAAAAGAAATTCTATATTTATTCTTCTATTAGTAATATATTACAAGCTAGAATTATCGTTTAACGTCTAAGCATGATGTCATGATTGAACCATTATGCTTGTTATAATCATTTAATATAAAATATGACTTTAACAATGAATGGTATATAAGTATTGTAAGGTAAACAATATAGATAAATGAGATACATTATAGAATAAAAGTTATACTTACATTGTTAAATTAAAAGTTTTACAAATTAAGAAAGGTGGAATAACGATGAGCGTATTATCTAATGAAGAAAGAGTTAAAATCTTATCCGATATAGTCTCAATAAAAACTGTAAATAGCAATGAATTAGAGGTTGCACATTATTTTGATAGACTATTTAGTCAGTATGGAATTCGTTCACATATTGATACAGTTACAGATGGTCGAGCAAATTTAATAGCAACTGTTGGTTCAAGTCAACCAGTTATAGGAATATCTGGTCATATGGATGTAGTATCTGAGGGGAATCATGATGATTGGACGTATGATCCTTTTACACTCACAGAGAATCAAGGATATTTATATGGTAGAGGTGCTGCGGATATGAAATCTGGATTAGCAGCTTTAGCCATTGCTCTTATTGAAATTAAAGAAAGTGGTAAGTTAACACAGGGAACTATTAAATTCATGGCAACAGTGGGTGAAGAAATGGAACAATCAGGTTCGCAACAGTTGTTTGAAAAAGGATATGCTGATGATTTAGATGCCTTACTCATAGCAGAACCATCATTCCCTAGTTTGGTGTATGCACATAAAGGCTCAATGGATTTTAGAATTAAATCTAAGGGACGTGCATCACACAGTTCAATACCATTTTTAGGACAAAATGCTATTAAACCATTACTAGAGTTTATTCAAAATATAAATCAAGAATATGAAAAAATAATGCAAACAGTAAAAGGTGAGTCCTTAGATTTTTCAAATATGATTAATAAATTAGAGAATCAATTACCTAGCCATATAACAAAAGAAAAAGCACAAGAGCTTATACAGGGACTTGTTATGACCAATAGTATCGTTCAAGGTGGCACACAAGTAAATTCAGTACCAGATTTTGCTACAGCTGAATTTAATGTACGCACAATACCAGAATATAATAATAACAAAGTAAAAGCGCTATTTAATAAATATGTAGAGCAAGCAAATCACAATGGTGCTAGTTTGACTCAAGAACTTTATCTTGATTTAGAACCTGTAGTAACAACAGGTCAAAATCGCTTGGTAGAGCTAGGATTTGATATTGCAAAAAGCCATTTTTCTAACGAAAGAGATTTAATCATTACTCCTACTGTAGCAGTTACTGATGCTTCCAACTTATTAAAAGGAAAAGATGAAAATTTTCCATTTTTAATGTTTGGCCCGGGAAATGGACCTCATCAAATAAATGAGTGCGTAGAAAAAGCCAATTATTTAGAATTTGTGGAATACTATATAGAGTTTATCACTTCATATTTAAATGAAGAGAATGAGTAATAAAGATGTGACGTTACACTCTCCAAGTAGAATTTAAAATATTCAACTTGGAGGGTGTTTTTAATATAACATCGTAAAACTAAACAGTATTTAAAAAATACGCCGTACCATATTGTTCTAGAATTGTTGATTCTTCAGAAAGTGACGACTTTTTAAATCTATTTCTCAAAATATAGCATTTGAAGTGAAACGTTTTAACTATTTGATATAAAAATTAATTTTATTTCATTTTAATTAACTTGAGTGTATTATAACATTAATTCTAAATTTAAATTTTAACATAAGTTTTTTAAGTATTGTACAAATTATTTATACAAAAAAATTATAAGTGATGATTATGTGAATTAAATGAAATTTTCATTTACTTTTCAGAAAATTTTAATTACTATTATATAGTAAGTTGTTTTTCATTAATTTATAGGAGGTAATAAAATGAAGAATTTTTCTAAATTCGCACTTACAAGTATTGCCGCATTAACTGTGGCAAGTCCTTTAGTCAATACGGAGGTTGACGCTAAGGATAAAGTATCAGCAACTCAAAACTTATATTTTTTTTTATTTCTTGTATCTCTATCAACTTTCTCATTTAATTATTTACCAAATTCTGTATTTATATAAA
>OFLQ01000338.1_pt1 | contig 10101 bp, 9 predicted proteins | sample 1540881 | NCBI WGS metagenome assembly OFLQ01 (sample SAMEA4413047, study PRJEB24355) | metagenome | biome: human; feature: gut; material: faeces | place: United Kingdom | collected 2010
CGTTACAAGAAGGAAATCGTTCACCTTGGTTTAGAGGATGATAACTTTGACAGCGACATCAATCCGCTTGAAACAACAGGTGCCTACTTGTCACCAAAAGAGTTTAAATCCGCCCTTCTAGATGAGGACACTGTTGTCCTTGACACACGTAATGACTATGAGTATGACCTTGGTCACTTCCGTGGAGCCATTCGTCCAGACATTCGTAACTTCCGTGAATTGCCACAATGGGTTCGCGACCATAAAGAAGAGTTCATGGACAAGCGCGTGGTTGTGTACTGTACTGGTGGTGTCCGCTGTGAGAAATTCTCAGGTTGGATGGTCCGTGAAGGCTACAAAGATGTTGGCCAGTTGCACGGTGGTATTGCAACTTACGGAAAAGATCCAGAGGTTCAAGGGGAGCTTTGGGATGGTAAGATGTATGTCTTTGACGAGCGTATTGCCGTTGATATCAACCATGTAGACCCTGTCGTTGTCGGTAAGGATTGGTTCGATGGTACGCCTTGCGAACGCTATGTCAACTGCGGTAACCCATTCTGTAACCGTCGTATCCTTGCTTCAGAGGAAAATGAAGACAAGTACCTTCGTGGCTGCTCACATGAATGCCGTGTTCACCCACGCAACCGTTATGTCTCTGAAAATGGTTTGAACCAAGAAGAAGTTGTCGAACGTCTTGCGGCAATTGGTGAAAGCTTGGATGTAACACCTGCCTAAGTTTAAATAGTGAAGAAGCTGAGAGAAATCTCGGCTTTTTCAAACTTCTTATTTGTAATCATTCTAAATAACTGCTATAATACTTTTTAGAATGATTCTAAATAAGGAGTGAATAAATTGGAAGATAAGAATTTTGCAGAGCGTTTAAATATTTTGAGAGCTGGTGTTTTAGGTGCCAATGATGGAATCATTTCCATTGCAGGAGTGGTTATAGGTGTGGCCAGTGCGACATCAAACATCTGGTTTATTTTGATTTCTGCCTTATCAGCGATTTTTGCCGGTGCCTTTTCGATGGCCGGTGGCGAATATGTCAGTGTCTCAACACAAAAAGATACCGAAGAAGCTGCCATCGCTAAGGAACAAGCTCTCCTGGATCGCTCACCTGAAGCAGCTAGAGAGAGTTTGTACCAAACCTTCCTCAGTCAGGGGGATTGCGAAACAGCAGCCGAAGTCAAGGTCAATCAAGCCTTCAGTAAAAATCCTATTAAGGTCTTGGTTGAGGAAAAATATGGAGTGGACTTGGATGAAATTACCAATCCATGGCATGCTGCCGTATCTAGTTTCTTTGCTTTTTCGGTTGGTTCCTTGCCACCAGCACTAGCTATCATGCTTTTCCCAGAGCCTTACCGTATTCCTGTAACAGTGGTCGTGGTTGCACTGACTTTGCTCTTGACTGGCTATATTAGTGCCAAGCTCGGAAAAGCACCTATTAAACAAGCTATGTTGCGTAATTTGACAGTAGGACTCTTGACCATGCTTGTGACCTTCTTGGTTGGGCATATCTTCCATGTGAATGTGTAAGTGTTAATAATGGATAAGTCTACCATGTTAGGTGGGCTTTTTTAGTCTGCTAGACCAGGCTTATCCGTGGTACAATAGGGTTATGCGTTTAGATAAATTATTAGGACAGGCGGGCTATGGTTCTCGTAATCAAGTCAAGAAACTTATTCGTAGCCGTCAGGTATATGTGGATGGCATCTTGGCTGAACAAGATAATCTTAATGTGGATGCTAGTCTTCAAACCATCACGGTTTCTGGTAAGGAACTGGAGCATGCCCCAGAAGTCTACTATCTTATGAATAAGCCGTCAGGGGTGGTGTCAGCTCGAAAGGACAAGAAACACCAAACAGTCATTGATTTGATTAGACCTGAGGATCAGCGAGAAGGGCTTTATCCTGTTGGGCGATTGGATAGAGATACGGAAGGTTTGGTGCTGATTACTAACAATGGTCCCTTGGGATTTGCCATGCTTCACCCACGTTATCATGTGGCTAAGAGGTATTATGTAGAGGTCAATGATGTTCTTGGGCCTGCTGCACCTGAATTTTTTGAGTCAGGTGTTGTCTTTGAGGATGGTACTATTTGTCAATCAGCTCAGCTGGAAATTCTAAGTTCTGCAAGTGACAAGAGCTGTGCTCGAATTACGATTTCTGAAGGCAAGTTTCATCAAGTGAAAAAGATGTTTTTGGCTTATGGCGTCAAGGTGACCTATCTTAAGCGTATTTCTTTTGGAGAGTTTAAGCTTGATGAAGGGTTAGCAGTAGGATCCTACCGAGCATTAACGGAAGCGGAAAAAGCAATCTTACGTACTTATCTTGGCTAGCAGCCCTATGTGACTTAAAGTGCGATAGGAATTTTCAATCTCATGATAGGTTCCCTCTATCATGAGACTTAATACTGTAAGGCTCATAACGGCGGTCTTTTCTAGGGGTATAAGTAAAACTTATGACATTCCATAAGTTTTTTTAATTTCTCAAGCCTTGTTTCTGGTGGTATGATGGTATCAATTCGATTGAGAGCTGAAGTAAGTCAGGAGCAATGAGCAAGTCTAATCAGAGAGGGAGGTTCGTTATGACAGAAGCATTTTATAATCATTTAGCAAAGACACGTCATCAGATTCACCAACATCCAGAGGTTTCTGAGGAGGAGCATGAGACGACAGTCTTTTTGAAAGGTTATTTGAAAAATCTAGGTATTGAGCCTTTAAATTATCCCTTGAAGACGGGACTCATCGCTGAGATTGGGTCAGGTCATCCGATTATTGCTTTGCGTGCTGATATTGATGCCCTACCAATTAAGGAAAAGACAGGACTTCCTTATGCTAGCGACAATGGGGCCATGCATGCTTGTGGTCATGATTTTCACCAGACCTCTCTTCTCGGAGCTGCTCAGCTTTTAAAAGAAAGAGAAGCCGAGCTTAAGGGGACTGTTCGCTTGATTTTCCAACCGGCCGAGGAAAATTTCCAAGGGGCCTATCAGGTCATTGAAGCGGGTGGTCTTGACGGTGTGTCAGCTATCATCGGTTATCACAATAATCCTCACTTGAAACCTGGTCAGATTGGTCTTCGTTCGGGAGCTATCATGGCAGGTGTGGAGCAGTTTAGGGTTGATGTTAAGGGTGTTTCGTCCCATGCTGCCCGTCCTGATTTGGGTGTGGATACGGTCTTGGTCACTACGACAATCATCAACAATTTACAACAGATTGTTGCTCGTACGGTATCGCCCTTTGAATCAGCAGTATTGTCAGTTACTCATATCGAAGTTGGAAATACCTGGAATGTTCTTCCAGCAGCAGGCTTTTTTGAAGGAACAATTCGTACCTTTGAGCCTAAGGTTCGTGAAGATGTCATTGCCCGCTTTGAAAAAGTTGTTCAAACGACAGCGGATCAGTTTGGTGCTCAAGTTGACATTACTTGGGGTAATTCACCTTACGTGACCTACAATGACCAGTCACTCACACCACTCATCTTTGAAAATTCTAAAGCCTTCGCAGAAGTGATTGAAACGCTGCCATCAACAGGGGGCGAAGACTTTGCGGCCTATCAAAAGGAAATACCAGGAGTCTTTGCCTTTGTTGGCTCAAATGGTGAAGAAAATGCACCAGACTGGCACCATGATGATTTCCTTGTGAAAGATGAGGCCTTGCCAGTAGCTGTGAATTACTATGTGGAAAACGCCCTTTTCCTACTTGATTATTTTAAGGAGAAAGGCAAATGACCATTCCCTTAATCGGTATTACCAGTAATGAAAACCCTGTTAGAGAGTTGAGAGCTTCACTGACGCCCCATTTATAGGTGTTCAGTGGCATCCTGAGTTTCTCTTGGGACATAAGCTCTTAAAAGACCAAGGACTCTTTGATTATTTTGTTAAGAGTTTTAAATAAAGCTTAAGGACTTTAAATTGGTACTACTTTTGATATTGAAAAGGAGGACGTGCTTAAGGAGAAAAAATCTTTTGATCATTTAGTTTACACTTAAGAACCCAGCCGATTGGTTGGGTTCTTTTGTCGTATTTTAGAAGCAAGATTTCAGGCCTTAAAAAGGGAGGGAAGATTTTTCACTTGCTATTTTTGAGTTTTTTAGATAAAATGAAAGCGTTATCATTTCAAAAATAGATAGGGAGTGGTCAAGTCATCTTTTTGATGGTTGACCTTATAACTTCCGAATAAGGAGAAACGTATGTTAATTGGTATTCCAAAAGAAATCAAAAATAATGAAAACCGTGTGGCTCTAACGCCTGCTGGTGTCCAAAGTCTTGTGGCTAAGGGACATGTCGTGTTAATCGAAACAAATGCAGGCCTTGGCTCTGGTTTTGCGGATGCAGATTATGCCAATCAAGGTGCTAAAATCGTTGCAACTGCTGCAGAAGCCTGGGCAGCAGAACTTGTTGTTAAAGTTAAGGAGCCACTTGCTGAAGAATATGGCTTCCTTCGTGAGGACCTTTTACTCTTTACCTACTTGCACATGGCAGCAGCACCAGAATTGGCAGATGCTATGGTCAATGCTAAGACAACAGGTGTGGCCTATGAAACAGTACGTAGCCAAGAAGGTCACCTACCACTTTTGGTTCCAATGAGTGAAGTCGCAGGACGTATGGCCGTTCAAATCGGTGCTCATTTCTTGACCAAACAAGAAGGTGGCTCTGGTGTTCTCCTAGGTGGGGTACCTGGTGTTCCTAAAGGTAAAGTGACTATTATCGGTGGCGGTGTCGTGGGAACACATGCGGCCCGTATTGCCCTTGGACTTGGAGCTCAAGTGACTATCCTTGATATCAGTGCCAAACGTTTGTCTGTCCTTGAAGAGGTCTTTGGTAGCCAAATTCAAACACTTATGTCAAATCCGCTCAATATTGAAGCGAGTGTTCGTGATGCTGACGTGGTTATCGGTGCTGTTCTTATCCCAGGTGCAAAAGCGCCGAAACTCGTTACAGACGATATGGTTAAACAAATGCGTCCAGGTTCTGTTATTGTTGACGTTGCCGTTGACCAAGGTGGGGTTGTTGAAACTGCGGATCGCGTGACCACTCACGATGAGCCCGTTTATGAAACACATGGTGTCCTTCACTATGCCGTTGCCAATATCCCAGGAGCTGTGGCACGTACATCAACCATTGCCCTTACCAATGTCACTTTGCCTTATATCGAAGCCCTTGCAGGAAAAGGATTCAGAAAAGCCATTAACGACGACGAAGGTCTTCGTCAAGGGGTTACAACCTACCAAGGTCATATTACTAGCAAACCGGTTGCAAAAGGTCTAAACAGAGAGTATACATCAATTGATGAATTGGCATAAATAGATTATTTAGCATAAACAAAGAGGAGTCGCACCATGATTTGGTTGGCTCTTTTTTGTGGTCTGAGGTGTAAAGCTAATTTTCTTTACATCATTAATGATAGTGCTTTCGTGGTATAATTATGATATTAAATTGGCTTCATGCTATGGAAAAGTTTATGAAAAGAATGGATATATAATGGATAAAAAAGAATTACTCAAAAATACAATTCTATCTCTTGATAGTGATAGTTATTTTGAATTTAAAACTTATTTCTTTAAAGAATTTTTCGGATTTAAGTTTCTTGATGATTCAGAGGTTACTCAGGGGATTTTTGCTGAAAAGCTTTACGATTACTTTGAAAAAGTAGAGTTAAGCAACAACAAGGATTTTTCTACTCTACTACAAAAATTTATGCAATCTCTAGATGACAAAGTTTCAAAATATATAGAAAAGAGTCCTAGGAAAAAGAATGCTGAGATCGAAGATATCCCTAGAGCAAGAAAATATTATAATAAAATAATTGAGTACAAAAAACAAAATGATCTTGATTATAATAGACTACGAGATTATTCACGAATTATGTTTTGTCTCTATGCCGAGATAACTAATCAAAATGATACTATCACTAATTTTGATTATTCAATTTCTAGCTTGGATTATAGTAAAATAATTCAGTCAATGAAGAAATCTAAGACATCTAAAAACAGTAAAAATAATGTTACAAAAAATATTCTAGAGAAAAAGAATGTATTATTCGGTCAAAATAAAGAATTTTCATTTGAAATGTGTAGCCGTGTCATAGCGATAATAGTTTTATTCGAAATTATTAATCGGAATATAGATGGAGAATAGTACTATGGATGATATTTTAAATATAGAAACGATTGAGCAGTTACAACCTTTCCTAAATAATGACAATATTATGGAAATTGTAATGCGTGGCAGAAATAGTAAGTTCAAGGCATTTCAGAAGGTTGTATTAAATGGGATTGAACAGAGTGAAGCAAAAAAGACTGCAGAAAAGGTTATCAATTTAGTTGCTCAGAATAATAATGTACTTCAGAATAACTTACAATTAATTCAGAGTGTTGCTAAATTACAAAATCTTAGTTTGATTCTTAATGGTTCAACACTAGCTACCACTGCTGCTGGATTTGCTATTCTGTATGAGAAACTTGACAGAATAAGTGTTGATATTACTAAGCAATTTAATCAACTCCAAGATACAATGAAACAGGGTAATAACGTTAATACAAATTTTGAATTTGGTAAGGTACTTTCAGAATACACGGATATGCTTGATTGTAGAAAAAGACAAAAACCTTATTCTGAAGACAAAATGAGAGTTTTGGTTGATAATATATATAATGTTTTAAACCTTCTGTATGATAGTTTTAAAAAAGATATAGTTATAGATAAGCAAGAAACCATACTTTCAATTTTTTCACTTTTATCAATGTTTACAACATCAATTAAGTATTTTGATGAACTTTATTATCTTAATAATAGGGAAATCTTATCTGAAGGTGATGCATGGCATTCGTCTCACTCTAAATGGATGGGCATTTATAGTAATCTATTGTTACCTGAGTTTATAGAGAGGCTTCAGGATTATGCTTTTTTTGAAGTAGGTTTTTATACTCTAGGTGTAGATATTTATTGTCACGAATTATTTAATCAAGTTATTTGTCAAAAACAAGAAATTGAAGACAACCAAGAGTTAATTATGGCAATTAAGGACAGTACTATTCTAAATAATCTTCGAGAGTTTAATATTAACGAATTAAAACAGGATCTGGAAAATGCCCTAGAGGAAGCTTTTGAAGATAATCAAACAGCGGAGGCGTCGAGAGTGTATAATGAAATACAAAAGCAAATTGAATTATTATAACTAGGATTTCACTTATGAATATTGATATAAAAAATGCGGTAAACAATCTTCTGATAACCTGTGATAGCATCAAGGAACATTCTTTTGGAGATGCCAGTATAAAATCTATAGATGAATTGGTTGTCGTGGACATATTAACGTTTATAGATTATATTTCACAAGATGAATCTAAAGATAGGATTTCATTCTTCAAGTTGATGTATCTCGAAATAAAATACAATCACCTTTTCCCAAAAGCATGTAATGATGAATTACCTGAATCTTTTAAAATTTTATCTTTGATAGATGTGAAAGTGTTCAGTGATAAGGAATTTTTTCTATCCTCCTTGTATGTGACAGTTATTAGTGAAATTGGAAAATATTATATTTCAAACAGTTTAGATAAAAATCATATTGATAAGAATAAATTTCTTAAATATTTGGCTATTCTAAATGATTATGAAGACGATGTTAAATTGCTTAAAAAACAAGAAAAGTTGGATGCTTCAACAAATCAAAATTGTATAGAGAGTGCTGATGAAACTACAGCATACATTTCTTCAACTAGAGATTGGTCTGAGGAAATCGAATCAGAGCAATCATTAGAAGACCTTCAAAGAGAACTCGACTCTTTGATTGGACTTAAGAGTGTTAAAAAAGAAATTTCGTCTTTGATAAACTTATTGAAAATCAATAATATTCGAAAAGAAAGAGGATTAACTACACCTAAGACTTCTAATCATCTTGTCTTCCTAGGAAATCCAGGAACAGGGAAAACAACAGTAGCAAGATTAATTGCTAAAATTTATAAACAATTGGGTGTATTAGAAAAAGGTCAACTTATTGAGGTTGATCGTTCTGGTCTAGTCGCAGGCTATGTTGGACAAACGGCCATTAAAACTCAAGAAAAAATCAATGAAGCTATGGGCGGGGTACTGTTTATCGATGAAGCTTATTCCTTAGCAAAGGGTGAAACTGATTTTGGTCAAGAAGCTATTGATACTCTTCTAAAAGCAATGGAAGATAATAGAGATGATTTTGTTGTTATTGTTGCAGGTTATACTAAGCAAATGGAAGCATTTTTATTATCAAATCCTGGACTAAAATCTAGATTTAATAAGAGTATTTTATTTGAGGATTATACCGAAAAGGAATTGTTAGACATCTTTAACTTATTTTGTCATAAATATGGTTTATGGTTATCAGACGATGCAACTAGCTATTTAAAGGTGTTTTTAAGCACTATATGTTCTAAAAAAACAGAGACTTTTGCTAATGCTCGAGAGATAAGAAACTTATTTGAGCGTAGTATTGTTAATCAGGCTAATAGATTGGGAGATTTGGAAACAATTAGCAATGATGAATTAGGAGAAATAGTTTCTTCAGATCTTGATATTAGTTAAACAATAATCATAAATTATAAATATTATTATTTACACCATCTGAAATTTATTAATGTTGATTAATACCATAATGATTTTCTATGATTCGGAAGTTTTAAGAGTATGTAGAATTTCTTTGCCATTAGGAGGTTTTATCGTGGCCAATCATATTCGCGTTTTCACAGCAATTATTTTTTCTCAGCTTGTCGTCTTTTATTTTGGTCTTCAAATGGATGTATCATTGTCCGAGCTTATACTTACAGTAGTTGTGGCAACCCTGGTTGAGATTATTTATCATGTGAAGCTTGTTCGTAAGATAGGAGCCAATATTTCTTTTGAAACTTTTTGGAAAAACTGTGACCAACTTTTTAGAAAAAATGCTGTGCTATTGGCTATTTTAGTTTGTGACCTACTTATTTTTAAAGGTGGGGATTTCATGGCCTTCATTCTTTGGCAAGTTACCTTTGTTGTCTTGGTAAGTATTATCATCATGGCATCAAATAATGCCCCGGACGCATGATAATACATAAATCTTACAATAGAAAGTGTGTAGATAATGTTTAGCATTCAAAGAAATCATTTGTCGGACCCAGATGTAGATTATGTCACTTTTGGTAAGGGAGACAAAACTCTTATTATCATTACGGGATTAAGTTTGCAACGATTAGGTGATATGTCCAACCTGACTATTTACTCACTATTTTATCGATACGCTAGGGAGTATAAGGTCTATATTTTTGATAGAAGGGACCACATCGAAGAAGGCGTTTCTATTGAGGATATGGCGGATGACCTCTCTCAGTCCTTGCAAGAATTACATATTGATAATGCTTCTATCATAGGCATATCACAGGGAGGTATGATTGCTCAGCTATTTGCTATCAAGTATCCTCAAAAGGTGAAGAAGCTAGTATTAGCTCTGACACTTTCTCGCAATAATGCCGTCAGTAGAGAAACCATCGGAGGGTGGATAGCGATGACTGAAAATAACGATATGGACCAGCTAAATAGGGATTCGATGAGTAAATCATTTTCGTCACCTGTTTTAAAGAAATTATATGTGATTAACAGATTATTTTTAAAGTCTGTAAGCAAGGAAAAACGCCGTCGATTTGTTGGTTTAGCCAAGTCAATTCTAGCCTTTGATTGCTATAGTTCGCTTGATAAAATCACTTGTCCGACCCTTGTTCTGGGAGCCAAAAACGATTTAGTTCTGGGTGTGGATGGCGCCAGGGAGCTGGCAAATGGCATTCCAAATGCTTCCTATTATGAATTTAGCAAACAGGGTCACGCAGTCTTTATTGAGAGTAAGCAATTTAATAAAATTATATTAGAATTTCTGCGAGAAAACACTTAGGTAGTGGACTTATGGAAATCTATTAAAAACGGATGAGAAAGGGGTTATAATAAAACTGTAACCTCTTTTTATTTTCCAGTTCAGATATGTGCGGTCTGAAAAATTAAATGATAGAATGGCAATAGATAGGAGGATACAGAAATGTTGAACTATGATTTGATTGTTATCGGTTTCGGTAAAGCCGGTAAAACTCTGGCTGCTAAGATGAATGCAGCTGGTAAGAA
>OFLQ01000358.1_pt1 | contig 9340 bp, 9 predicted proteins | sample 1540881 | NCBI WGS metagenome assembly OFLQ01 (sample SAMEA4413047, study PRJEB24355) | metagenome | biome: human; feature: gut; material: faeces | place: United Kingdom | collected 2010
AACTGTTTAATCTGTCCTGTCAGTCTCAGGTCTGCCTGATGGCGTTGTGAATGCGGCTGCTGAAGCCAGGCGTAAAAACCACTGGGATGAACATCCAGCACCCGACAGAGCAGGCGAACAGGCCAGCAACAGGAGTTGTCACGGATAAAGGCGTACCTCAGTCGGACAGCTTTGCGAAGTACGCCGCTGTAGATTCAATTGGTCAACGCAACAGTCATGTGAAAACATGGGGTTGCGGAGGATTTTTGAATGAGACGGACATTTACAGCAAAGGAAAAAGCATCTGTTTTTGAACTGTGGAAGAACGGAACAGGCTTCAGTGAAATAGCTAATATCCTGGGTTCGAAACCAGGAACAATCTTCACTATGTTAAGAGATACTGGCGGCATAAAACCCAATGAGCGCAAGCGGGCTGTAGCTCACCTGACGCTGTCTGAGCGCGAGGAAATACGAGCCGGTTTGTCAGCCAAAATGAGCATTCGTGCGATAGCTACTGCGCTAAATCGTAGTCCTTCGACGATCTCACGTGAAGTTCAGCGTAATCGAGGCAGGCGCTATTACAAAGCTGTTGATGCTAATAACCGGGCCAACAGGATGGCGAAAAGACCAAAACCGTGCTTACTGGATCAGAATTTACCGTTGCGAGAGCTTGTTCTGGAAAAGCTGGAGATGAAGTGGTCTCCTGAGCAAATATCAGGATGGTTAAGGCGAACGAAGCCGCGTCAAAAAACACTGCGAATATCACCTGAGACAATTTATAAAACGCTGTACTTTCGTAGCCGTGAAGCGCTACACCACCTGAATGTACAGCATCTGCGCCGGTCGCATAGCCTTCGTCATGGCAGACGCCATACCCGCAAAGGTGAAAGAGGTACGATCAACATAGTGAACGGAACGCCAATTCACGAACGCTCCCGGCATATCGATAACAGACGCTCTCTGGGGCACTGGGAAGGCGATTTAGTATCAGGCACAAAAAACTCGCATATAGCCACACTTGTAGACCGAAAATCACGTTATACGATCATTCTTAGACTCAGGGGCAAAGATTCTTTCTCAGTGAATCAGGCTCTTACCGACAAATTCCTGAGCTTGCCGCCTGAACTCCGGCAATCACTGACATGGGACAGAGGAATGGAGCTGGCCAGGCATCTGGAATTTACTGGCAGCACCGGAGTTAAAGTTTACTTCTGCGATCCTCAGAGTCCCTGGCAGCGGGGAACAAACGAGAACACTAATGGGCTAATTAGACAGTACTTTCCCAAAAAGACATGCCTTGCCCAATATACTCAACATGAGCTGGATCAGGTTGCAGCTCAGCTAAACAACAGACCAAGAAAGACGCTGAAGTTCAAAACACCGAAAGAGATAATTGAAAGGGGTGTTGCGTTGACAGATTGAATCTACAGCGGCTTTTTTTAATATGTCCCGTTCGTCGGTAACCCGCTTCAGCTCTTTCTGGAGACGGCGGATCTCGGCCTGAGCATCTGACTGTTCTTTATTAGCGGAAGAATCCGGACCGTACTTCTTTATCCAGGCGTAAAGGCTGTGGGTGGTGATATCGAGACGTGTTGCAACGCTGGCAACAGAATAACCGCGATCAACAACCTGTTTGACTGCTTCAGTTTTAAACTCTTCGGGATAACGCTTACCGCTCATGGGCACCTCTCTTTAAGCCATCTTAAATGACTCTGAGGTGTCTGTTAAACCCGTGGCGATTCAAAGAGCTGTTGATATCAGACCGGCAAGCAAAAAGCCATACCTGGCAAAGGACAAACACGTCATCAAAAACTCCTCTTCTGAAATGTTATGCAATTAAATGTAATAATTAGTAATTTTATGTCCATTAAATTTTCACAATTGAGCATAAAGTTCACGTTGCTTAATCATGTTTCAGATGCGCGTCAGCGCATGGGAGGCGTTTACGCCGGAGACCCCGCAGCGAAGCGAGGACAAAAAAAGCATTACGGCTTTAGCCGTAATCTCCCCCCTTCCTGCCAGACCCGAATTACCGCATCAAAAAACAACACTGAAGCTGCTGTACGCGGTCGGAGTGGCCCCGACAAGGCGTAGCCGCAGTCGGGGCGTATCTCCGCGTTGGCGCCGTTCAGGCGCTTACGAGCGTGTACCCCGGACCTCACCGCAGCACTACTCACAGCGATGACGAACCTGTAGTTACAACACCCATCATTAAAAGCGATGTCTTTCCCCGGCCTTCGGCCGGGGGCGGCGGCGCTTTTCAGTGGTGGGGAGGGGCTTGTGGTTGCAGAACGCCGCCGGGGTTTGTTTTAAAAAAGGGATCTATTGAATGATGTAACTAATCTGTGTGCAGGTTATATGCCCGCCGCTTGTCGGCGGGAGGTACTTCTGGATCTGAGCGGCGCGGGCGCTTGCGACCGCTGTTAGCAAAGGCCTCATTGAGACTGTCCACAGGACAGACGACGAACAGGTTTTCCTTTGAGACGAAAGATATTCAGATCTTTAAAAGAAGTACAGAGCAGGTCTTTAAAGGGAACCATGCGGTCTGAAACCTCTGCGGCAGGCACCCTGACACCCTGTCGGCTGTAGCTTTATGAAAAGTTCCCATGCAGTTAAGTGTGTATAAGTAAAACCGGGCAAAAAAACCGGCACCGGAGCACCGAAATATCATCAACCAGGTGGGGGGAATGCGTTGCCAATCGGTGTGGCCATAACACTATCGGTCAGAAATCAGCCAGGCTCAGCAGACGGATGTGCGAAAGTCTCCGGCGCCAGCCGGATAACAAAAATGAGAAGGCTATACTGGGTCGGGGTACGGCGCCAGGCGGGTATAGTTATTGCCCCGTGACAGCAGCATACGCTCCGTCACGCGTCGCTCAACTTCACGTTTGAGCGCATCACGATCGCCTCTGAAGCGGCCGGTGGCATATTCACGGGTCAGCTGCTGACGAAGGGGTTTGAGGGCCAACGATGTAAAAAACCACGTTAATAGGTTAACCTATTGTTTTATTTTAATTATTAGGTGCTGCATTTACAGCTACTCCAATGATCATGGGGCTGATGGTCGATGGAACGCAATACCAAGTAGGGGTCGTCTCAGAAAACGGAAAATAAAGCACGCTAAGCGTGCGTGGAGGCTGGCACCCAGCGGTACAGCGTCGGAATGGACACGCCGAGGTTCTTGGCCACGTCCTTGGGCGGCACCCCGCTGGCCAGCAGCTTCTTGGCCGACTCGATCTTGCTGTCGGTCATCTTCGGCTTGCGGCCGCCTTTGCGGCCGAGCTGCTTGGCGACTTCCAGCCCGGCGCGGGTGCGCTCGACGGTCAGCTCGCGCTCCATTTCGGCAAGGCTCGCCATGACGTGGAAGAAGAACCGCCCGGATGGTGTGCCGGTGTCGATGGAGTCGGTGAGGCTCCTGAACTGGACACCGTGCTTGTGCAGATCGCCGACCAGATCGACCAGTTGCTTGACCGACCGGCCCAGCCGGTCGAGCTTCCAGACGACCAAAGTATCGCCTTCGCGCAGCATTTCGAGCGTCTTGGCCAAGCCAGGCCGGTCTGCCCGCGTGCCACTCACCTTGTCCTCGAAGACCTTTTTACATCCGGCCTTGCTCAAGGCTTCGCGTTGCAGCTCCAGGTTCTGATCCTGCGTCGAGACGCGCGCATAGCCAATCAACATGGCTTGTCTCGCGCCCGGTCGATGCGTTCCTGCATCGCCTGCATCACTTCTTCGTGGGTGTACGATCTGGCGTTGGCGTCGGTGGCTTGCCGCAGGGCTTCCTCAACCTCGCGCGTCATCCGCTCGTAATCCTCCGGCCACAGCGCTTGCTCCATGCGCAGCGACGCCTGACCCAGCAGGTGCAGCAGGCTGAACAGCCGCATGTCGTTGGTGGCGACGATGCGCTCCCGAATCTGCTCCTGAATAGCTTCGCTAGCCCGATGCGCTTGTGGTGTGGCAGTCCCCTCGTAGTCAGCGGGGAATTCCGCTTCCTCGGCAATCCTTGCCCAGGCGCTGGCCAGCGCCTCGATGGTTGACGTGCTCATTTCCGCCGCTCCTGTGCTCTTTGGCGAATCAACCGGCCAAGGGGCCTCGACGCGAAAACCAGCAGCATCACGCCTATCGGATACCAGGTCGAGAAGACCACCAAGGCATCGAAGGCTGGCCGTCCGGTGTTGGTAGGCAGTACGGCGGTCACAGCCATCAACCCGCCGACCGTCCAGATGATGCGCCACACGTAGGGCATCACGCGGGGCACGTAGCCGTCATCGAAAGCGGTCTGGTAGTAGCGGCGCAGGCCGCGCTCGGCAAGCGCCTGGCGCTGCCGCTCCGACAGCGCATCCGTCCGGCCATACCAGCGCCGGAATGGTGGACAGCGCAGCAGCAAAGGGGTGAAGAGGATCATCACCGCCACGATCGCGACACCCCACGCCATGACGGCGCCGGCATCGGGCCGCTTGGCGTTCTCGATCACGGGCGCGAAGACGCCCGGAGCACCGATCATCCAGAACAGCGCAATGTGCTGATGGAAGGAGAGCTTCATTTGCTCATCCACTTGCGCAGCAGGCGCTTTTTCAGGGAGGCGCGTTCTTGCGGGTTGCGTCCCTTGTGATTGGCGATGCGATCCGCCGTGGCGGCCTGGCGCTTGACGGGCCAGTAGGAGCGGCCATCCTTGCCCATCGACCAGACGCTGCTGGCCTGGTTTTCCAGCAGGGGCAGATGGGCGCTCAGGGCTTCGGGCGACGCGCTGGTCAGCGCCGTGCGCTCACGGGTGCGCCAGCGCTGATGCCAGAGCTTCTTGTCCTCGCGCTCGCTGCCGCAGGTCGTGTGCCCGACGATGGGTGTTTTGCGGCGGCTGCGGCTCATAACGTAGTGGTCTCCAAGAACATTCAGGACTGATCCCAGGCGTCGATGGTCAAGACCTGATCGGCAGGACAGGCGGCTACGCGGTCGGGAACTGGATGGTGTTCAGTCTCATGCCGACCCCATTCGATTGATCGCGTCGCTTGCGGCACGCTGCGACGCAAGGAGGTTTGCGACCTGGTTTAGCAGCCGTGTCCGCTGCATGTCTGTTACCTATCTCCCCGACCGCTCATTGGACCAACTCCAGAGATTGGGCTCTATCGCTCAGCCAATACGAAACCGGCATTGGCTGATGCCACAACCGAGACGAACACAAATGGCTCGGTACCTGTATTTCGCGCCCCGTGCACTTGGCCCGGTCTTGCCACGGCTATCTCACCTTCCCTGAGGGCACGAACAATCCCATTGCCCTGAAAGTAATCAGCCATTCCCGACAAAACAGTCCACGTGTCTTGGCCGTGAGGATGAATGTGAGCCGCAATTTCCTGCCCGGGATGGACATGCCAAACCACGATAATTGAGTCTCGGGTTTCAAGCACAACGGAACGAATAGGCTCGCCTTCGGACGGCTGAACATACTCGGCTACAGAAAATATTCTCGATTCAACAGTCATCGGAGATCCCTCTTTCACAGTTGTCGTTACGGTCTTCATCGTCGGCATCCTGACGCACGGCGGGCAATTGCTGGAGCAACGCCGGCAGCCATTCCTGTACCGTCTCCCACACCACATCGAGGTTGATGTCGAAATAGCCGTGAGCCATGCGATTACGCATATTGCGCATGCTGCGCCACGGCACGTCGGCATGCGCCTGGGTGAACTCGACGTAGCCATCCATCACCTTTGTGGCCGCCTCGCCGATGACGATCAGGCTCATGATGACGGCCTGCTGGGTGCGCTTGTCGGCCAAGAAGTCGTCCTTGGCCATCCCTTCCACGAAGCTGCGCGCATCGGTTGCGGCCTGCTGAATGTGGTCGAGGTAATCGGGCAGGCGGTTCTCGCTCATATCGGTTGCGCCTCCGCGAGCACCTTGGCCCGGAACTTCGGCGGCAGGTCGCCGGGAGTCAGCAGATCGACGTCAACGCCGAGCAGCGATTTCAGTTCTTCTTCCAAATCGCCCAAGTCCAACAACGTGGCACCGGGCAGCGCATCGACCAACAGGTCGAGGTCGCTGCCATCCCGGTCGGTGCCATGCAGCACCGAGCCGAAGACGCGCGGGTTCGCGGCGCGAAAGCGGCCTACCGCTTCACGCACTGCGCTTCGCTTCATGTCAAGCACAACAGACGGTCGCATGCGCATCCTTTCTTATCGAAACTCGTTGAGATGATATGCAATCAAGAATAGAATTTCAAGAACTATTTTCGAGAATCGCAATGCCTTGATTCCCGTGCCGCGCCGGTTGCCTTGGCGGGCTTGTCACAAACCTACGTTTTCAAGAAGAAGGAAACCGCATGCCCCGCCGTTCGATCCTCTCCGCCGCCGAGCGCGAAAGCCTGCTGGCGTTGCCGGACACCAAGGATGAGTTGATCCGTCACTACACGTTCAGCGAAAGCGACCTCTCCATCATCCGGCAGCGGCGCGGCCCGGCCAATCGGCTGGGCTTCGCGGTGCAGCTCTGCTACCTGCGCTTTCCCGGCGTCATCCTTGGCGCTGATGAGCCACCGTTCCCGCCATTGCTGAGACTGGTCGCCAACCAGCTCAAGGTCGGCATCGAAAGCTGGGACGAGTACGGGCAGCGTGAGCAGACCCGACGCGAGCACCTGGTCGAGCTGCAAACGGTGTTCGGCTTCCAGCCGTTCACGATTGGCCACTACCGGCAGGCTGTCCAGTTGCTGACCGAGCTGGCCATGCAAACCGACAAGGGCATCGTGCTGGCCAGAGCCTTGATCGAGCACCTGCGGCGGCAGTCGGTCATTGTGCCCGCCCTCAACGCCGTCGAGCGGGCGAGCGCCGAAGCGATTACCCGCGCCAACCGGCGTCTCTACGACGCCTTGGCTGAGCCGCTGACGGACGTGCATCGCCGTCGCCTCGACGATCTGCTCAAGCGCCGCGACAACGGCAAGACGACGTGGCTGGCCTGGCTGCGGCAATCCCCGGTCAAACCGAACTCGCGGCACATGCTGGAACACATCGAACGCCTCAAGGCGTGGCAGGCGCTCGACCTGCCCTCCGGCATCGAGCGGCTGGTTCACCAGAACCGGCTGCTCAAGATCGCCCGCGAGGGCGGCCAGATGACGCCCGCCGACCTGGCGAAGTTCGAGCCGCAGCGGCGTTACGCGACCCTGGTGGCGCTCGCCATCGAGGGCATGGCCACCGTCACCGACGAAATCATCGACCTGCATGACCGCATCCTGGGCAAGCTGTTCAATGCCGCCAAGAACAAGCATCAGCAGCAGTTCCAGGCATCCGGCAAGGCGATCAATGCCAAGGTGCGGCTGTTCGGGCGCATCGGCCAGGCGCTGATCGAGGCCAAGCAAGCGGGCCGCGATCCGTTCGCCGCCATCGAGGCCGTCATGTCCTGGGATGCTTTCGCCGAGAGCGTCACCGAAGCGCAGCGGCTCGCGCAACCCGAGGACTTCGATTTCCTGCACCGCATCGGCGAGAGCTACGCCACGCTGCGCCGCTACGCGCCGGAATTTCTCGACGTGCTCAAGTTGCGGGCCGCGCCCGCCGCCAAGGACGTACTCGACGCCATCGAGGTGCTGCGCAGCATGAACAGCGACAACGCCCGCAAGGTGCCCACCGACGCGCCGACCGAGTTCATCAAGCCGCGCTGGCAGAAGCTGGTGATGACCGACACCGGCATCGACCGGCGCTACTACGAACTGTGCGCGCTGTCGGAGCTGAAGAACGCGCTGCGCTCCGGCGACATCTGGGTGCAAGGCTCGCGCCAGTTCAAGGACTTCGAGGACTACCTGGTGCCGCCCGCGAAATTCGCCAGCCTCAAGCAGGCCAGCGAATTGCCGCTGGCCGTGGCCACCGATTGCGACCAGTACCTGCATGACCGGCTGACGCTGCTGGAAACGCAGCTCGCCACCGTCAACCGCATGGCGCTGGCCAACGAGCTGCCGGACGCCATCATCACGGAGTCGGGCCTGAAGATCACGCCGCTCGATGCGGCGGTGCCCGATACCGCACAGGCCCTGATCGACCAGACGGCGATGATCCTACCGCACGTCAAGATCACCGAATTGCTGCTGGAGGTAGACGAATGGACGGGCTTCACCCGGCACTTCGCCCACCTGAAGTCAGGCGACCTGGCCAAGGACAAAAACCTGTTGCTGACCACGATCCTCGCCGACGCGATCAACCTGGGCCTGACCAAGATGGCGGAATCGTGCCCCGGCACGACCTACGCCAAGCTGGCCTGGCTGCAAGCCTGGCACATCCGCGACGAAACCTACGGGGCGGCACTGGCCGAGCTGGTCAACGCGCAGTTCCGACATCCCTTCGCCGAGCATTGGGGCGACGGCACCACGTCATCGTCGGACGGCCAGAACTTCCGCACCGGCAGCAAGGCCGAGAGCACCGGCCACATCAATCCGAAATACGGCAGCAGCCCAGGGCGGACGTTCTACACCCATATCTCCGACCAGTACGCGCCGTTCCACACCAAGGTCGTGAACGTCGGCGTGCGCGACTCGACCTACGTGCTCGACGGCCTGCTGTATCACGAATCCGACCTGCGGATCGAGGAGCACTACACCGACACGGCAGGGTTCACGGACCACGTCTTCGCGTTGATGCACCTGCTGGGCTTCCGCTTCGCCCCGCGCATTCGTGACCTGGGCGACACCAAGCTCTACATCCCGAAGGGCGATGCCACCTACGAGGCGTTGAAACCGATGATCGGCGGCACGCTCAACATCAAGCACGTCCGCGCCCATTGGGATGAAATCCTGCGGATGGCCACCTCGATCAAGCAGGGCACGGCGACGGCCTCGCTGATGCTCAGGAAGCTTGGCAGCTACCCGCGCCAGAACGGCCTGGCCGTCGCCCTGCGTGAGCTGGGACGCATCGAGCGCACACTGTTCATCCTGGACTGGCTGCAAAGCGTCGAGCTGCGCCGCCGCGTGCATGCCGGGCTGAACAAAGGCGAGGCGCGCAACGCGCTGGCCCGCGCCGTGTTCTTCAACCGCCTGGGGGAAATCCGCGACCGCAGCTTCGAGCAGCAGCGCTACCGGGCCAGCGGCCTCAACCTGGTGACGGCGGCCATCGTGCTATGGAACACGGTCTATCTGGAGCGGGCCGCGAACGCCTTGCGTGGCCACGGTCAAGCCGTCGATGACGGCCTGTTGCAGTACCTGTCGCCGCTCGGCTGGGAGCACATCAACCTGACCGGCGATTACCTCTGGCGCAGCAGCGCCAAGATCGGCGCGGGCAAGTTCAGGCCGCTACGGCCGCTGCAACCGGCTTAGCGTGCTTTATTTAATGAGATGGTCACTCCCTCCTTCCCGGTACTATGCTGAGGACAGGCTTTCATTCGGAGAACTATCATGGAA
>OFLQ01000362.1_pt1 | contig 9084 bp, 1 predicted proteins | sample 1540881 | NCBI WGS metagenome assembly OFLQ01 (sample SAMEA4413047, study PRJEB24355) | metagenome | biome: human; feature: gut; material: faeces | place: United Kingdom | collected 2010
TCGAAGCTGAATTCGTTAGCTTTCAATTCACGACCTTCCAAGCGTTTAGTGAAGTTGAAGTCTACTGAGATAGGTACACTGTTCACACGTTTTTGAGTTGGTTTTTCTGGAGTTTCTACAGATTTACTTACTGGGTTGTAAACGTGAACGATTTGGTTCGCTTTGTTTTCGATGTCTACGCCACCTGCAACGTCAGCTTTAACTGTTGCTGGAATATCGAATTTGTAGTAGCGACCAAATGCAAATTTAGTTGTGTCGACAACTTGAGTGTTATCAGCATCACCTAAAGATTTGTTCATAGAAGCTTTAGATGTTGCTGTAATGACGCCATTTTCAACCTTGATGTCAAACTTATCAGTTACGTCAGCACCACTTTCACTGTCATAAGCTTTAATATCAGCAGCGTTGACAGTTAATTTATCTGCATCATAAGTATCAGAGATACCAACAGATTGGATGTTGTTTCTGTCAGTGAAGTTCTTAGTATCCAACCATACTTGGTAGTAGATCTTTTCACCACGTTCAACTGACTTCGTATTGATATTTTCTGCTTCGTTATTTGAAGTTCCATCTGCGTATGGATTTGCATTTGTAGCAGTGTACTCATCGGTCAACTCATCGTCATCATTTACAAGTTTTGATCCTGTAATGTCAAATTTCTCTTTGTTAAGAACAAATTTTTCAGGTTGGAATTCAGGTGTTTCAGGAGGAGTGATTTTGTTGTTGAATTCTTTATCATCAGTTCCTTCTGTTGATGTTCCATCAGCATTGACACCGCCAGTTGATGTTACGTTTGTTACAGTAGTCAAGGTGTGACCATTCTTAGCAACTTCAACAGTGATCGTTGCCTTCATAGTGTCATACGTCATACCTACTTCTTTAGCTGCAGGGATAACTTCTTCTACAGTATAAGTGTGAGTACCTACTTTAGTATTATCAAATGAAATTTCTGTAAATGTTACAGTTCCATCTTTTTTGTTAGCTACAGTTTCAACTTCTTGACCGTTTGCATCTTTAAGGATGAACCTGAATTCGCCATCTTTAAGTTCACGTCCAGCCAATTTCTTAGTGAAGTCAAATTTCACTTTAACTGGAGCTACGACAACGTTGTTGAACTCTGTATCAGTTGTTGAAGATGTTTCACCTTTAGAAGAGCTGTAAGTAACAGTAGCTTTTAAATCACCTGCTTGGTTTTTTTCAGTAACAACTACAGTCATGATAGTTTCCATGGCATCGTAGTCAACATTTTTATCTTCTCCAGCAACTTCTGTTACTTTATATTTGTAAGTTCCAACTTTAGTAAAGTTAATATCACTAAAAGTTACCTTGCCAGATTTATTTGTGACGGTTTCAGTATGACCACCTTCAAGTTCTTCACCTGAATCATCAGTTTTCAATTCAACAAGTTTAAAGCTGAAGTCATTATCATTAAGTGTTCGCTTATTCTCTACATTTTTATCTTCGAGAACCTTAGTAAATTCAGGAGTTACCTTAGTAGCTTCACCTTTAACATAGTAGTAGACCGTTTCATAGTTGGGCGTCAATTTATTTTCCAAACGGAAAACGTTACCTGAAGAAACTGGAACGCCATTAATAGCATATGCAGCTCCAGTAGCGCCACGGTTCGCATAAAATTCACCCGCAGCTGAATAACGTGGTTGATAGCCAGCAGCTTCTGAGGCACTCACCTCAGTAATTGTATACTCTATAGTATTATTAGCTGCTTCCCCTCCCCAGGACATTTTATAAAATGTCCCGTTTGGACGTTTATAGATAAAATCAGCTACGTTAGGTTTACCATATTCCAAATCACCAAGATAGTTTGTATTTTGTTTATCCGAGAAAATAGCAAATGGTTTTCCAACAACAAGCTTATCACGTAATTCTGGTTTCAAACCATCTCTAACTGGCTTATTATTATCTTTATTCCATCCAGCATCATCGATTTCAGGATACTTACCGAAGTCTTCTGGGTGGTCAATTTTATTGTTACTTCCAGGACGAATTACTGTTTCATAAACCTTAACATAGCCATCAGTGTTTAAATCTTTAGAAATTTTATTTAGACTGTCAGATTTGATTGCCCACATTTCAATACGGACAGTACCATCTTCGCCTACAACTTCTTTAATACGTTTTACACCACCTTCAGCATTGGCAACGTCAAACCAACGTTGGCCAACTTCGTAAGGTTTTTTTAGAACATCTACAAGCGAGCGTGAATCTGCTGTTTGATATAGCTTATACCCATCAAAAGCACGAAGAGCTGAAGCATGGAAATCTTGCCCTTCCATACCAGTAAGTGTAAATGAACCAAGACTCTCTTCAGAGCCTGTTGCACGATATGTTTGTGCATCAACTTGTGGAGTTCCAGCGTCATTTACCAGCTTGTAGTCACCTGCCGTAGAAGAATTCATCACATAACTACTGCCATTTGAGACAAAGTTTCCAACCAAGCGATTTGGATCATAAGTTGATGAATTTTTATCAACAACTTTATAGTAAGTCGTCTTAGTAGTTAGACGTGGGATGTAATATTGAGGATCAGTTATAGTCGTTCCTTCGTTGGCTGTGTTAACTACATCATAAATTTGAATCGCAGTACGTTGACCATCGAAATCATTAGCAGAACCGTTGAATTTCCATGTTGCACGGAGAGCTGGACGATCTGTCTTATCAGCATCTTTAACATTTTCAAATCGGAATTCAATATAAGCCTGTTTATTGCCTGAAATAGGTGCTAGAGTAGCCTGACCAAGATTCACTGTTCCTGCACCACTAATTTGTTTTGTTTCTTTAACAGTGTTTGTAGCACCATCAACCAATTCTATTGTTACATTAGTTGAGTTATCATATGGTTTAGACATACGATAATAGAACTTAGTATTATACTCTGTATTGAATCCCATCAAATCAGTAACAATATATGTATACTGAGATGCACTCGGATTCAATTGGTAGTTGATTCCTGCAGTAACATGGTCAGTAGGATCTTTTGGTGTAGGGACTACAAGTGGACGATTCTTAAGTTTTGCACCATTTGGATCACTCATCACTGGTGTTGCAGCTGCTGAACCTACTGTATGACTAGTTGATACAGGGTCTGTTGCCGAACGACGATTACGACGACGGCCACCTTCTGTAACCAAAGTAGCAGCATTACTACGTTCATTATTCGCTATTGCAACTGAAGTAACGTCTACACCAGCGCTTGCTACGTTAGCACGTGTAGCAACATTTGGTTGGGCAGTTGTAGCTTCTGCTGCTGTTTCAGCTGTTTCTGTATTTCCAGCTACTGGAGCTGCTGTAGCTGAAGCATTTGAAGCTGCTGTTGTTGAAGCGTTTGAAGCTGCTGTAGCCGAAGCTGTAGTTTCAACGTTGTTGCCAGCTGCATTTGTAGATGCAGCTGTAGCTGGTTTAGCTGTTTCTGTAGCAGCTTTTTCAGTTGGTTTTGCAGTTTCTGTAGCTTGTTTGTCAGTTGTCTCTGCGGCAGCCTTATCTGTTGTTGAAGCTTCTGGTGTCAAGTTAAATGTTGACGCAGTTGCATCAGTTGAAGATACAGCTGCAGTAGGATCTGCTTGAGCTGTTGATGCTGTAGGCGTTTCAACTAAATTGGCAGAGCTCTCACCTGCTACCGTAGAGCTTGGTGTTGAAGATGAAGGTTCTGGGGATGTTACTTCATCAGCCTGAGCAATACGAGCAGCAAAGAGCGCTGTCCCTAGTAAGACTGAAGCGACACCAAACGAGTATTTACGCAATGAAAAGCGCTGGCGTCTATTGAAAATGTCTTTCATTAAAAGACCTCCTCTAATAAGTTAGTTAGTTATAGGTACACACTTATAAAATTAATCCAATTATAAAAGTGAGTATACTATATTCTAACATTCTGACAATTAGCGGTCAATATTTTTGTCAAAATTTTTTAATTTTATTTTTCAATTATCTGATTATTCAACTACAAACAATCAGAAATATCGATAATAAAACAACAAAACACCTTATATAACACCATTTATTAACACTTCACTCAATATAAAAATAATTATTTAATCCTTTTATTTTCTAATTGAAACGCCATTCCAAAACTTTTTTAGAACTTCTCTATGACATTAAAAAACCGAACATTCTCTAATAATACAATTATTATCGCACATATTTGTACCCTATTTCAGAGCATTAACTTCACTTTATCCTACTATTACAGCATTGACGAATCATAACAACTATTCAAACGATTCTCATATAATTACTTCAGAGTAACATATTAAACTCAAACATTCTCCCCAAAAAGAAACCAGCAACTCAAATTGAACTGCTGGTTTACTTTATTTAAAACTAATAAGAGATTTGTCCGTCTCAATTAGATTAATCTTCTTTTTTACGACGATAACCTTGAATTCCCAGACCAAGAGCCACAATCAGAGCAGAAAAGCCTGCTACTTCGACAGTTTGCTCTGTTTCTTCACCAGTTTTGGGAAGAACTACTTGTTTTTTATATGAAGCTACTTTTGTAGTAGAAGTCTGAGAAGCTGTCTTAACAACGATTCTCGAAGCTTCATTTACTTGTTTTACTTCTTCTGGTTGCGAAGATACTACTGATTTCTTTTCAATAGAAGGATGTTCTGGTTTCTGAGTTTTGCTTGGCTTACTCATTTGTTTTATAGAAGATTTTGGTTTATCTGGACTTACCGCTATATAGTATATAGAGATATCCTCTCCTGAATTTTCAGGAATAATGGTGCTACCTGGCTGGATAGCTTTTCCTAACTTACTTGGATACTTAGGGTCCTGAAGGTAGGGTTTGTAACCTGGGATATCTGGAACAACTGGTAGACCTGATTTGGTTGGGTCTGTTAGATTATTAGGATATTTTACAGATGCAACTTCTGGAAAGTTCAAATCTGCTGATTTGAGTAGTAAGCTTCCGAGCGGTTTGTATATTACCGTTTCCTCAAGGTTTTCTTGAATAACTTTCTTAGATGACACACTTGCTTTATCAGCGTAATAGCCATCTAAAACTTCAGTCACAACTGCATCATAGGTTGCTTTATTAGCTTTCCATGCTGTTGACGAAAGTTCCTGACCAGTCACCATATCATATGTAACGGTGCGTGTCCATTGTGCATCTTGAACCTTGTCGCTTGGCGCCTTAACATTTCCATCTGATACAATATAATGAACTGTCGCTGTGACATCTTTCTGCCACTGATTTTTGCTTGGATATTTTGGACTTAGTGGATCATCTGGGTTGATTGCATCACCATCATGAGGATTCCTAGAACCTACTATTACAGTTTTATGTTTCAAAGTAACCCTCCATGCTTGGGTAACAGACGTATCAGTATCGTAGTATGCTTGTTTTGGGAACTCATCCGTTAACAATTCATAACCACGACTTTCATAAAATGCAATCTTGTCGGCTGTAGTATATTCAATAATTTCACCTGACTTACCTGTAACATGATCACTCTCAAGACTTGTACCAGTCGTTTGGTCAATATAAGTGATAGTCGCTTCTTGAATAGCTTTACGATAAACAACTGGGGTATCTTCTTCTGGCTTACTTGGGGTTATATTGAGAACATCAGTTTCATACCCTGAGATAAGTGGAGATGATGTTTTGCCCGCCTTAGTTGGATTTTCGGGATCATTCTGATATTGAATTGTTGGTACACCTTGAATTTCTTTACCATCAGTATCAACTGCAATAATCTTTCCTAACGGCTTAAATGTAACTAATTCCTCAGCGTTAGGAGCTTCTGGTGTTACTTGAAGAGAGCCCGCGTGTCCTACATTTGCAATGTAACCTGGAACTACTGGAACTGGCACACTGCCATATCTATGGCTTGACACATCCCAAGTGCTAAGACCTGAAACCATATCCTTAGTTCCTGTGAAGACAAAATCATTTTGAACCTTAGTAGCTGGTGTATTTTCACCTGCACCAATAAAGGTAACCGTCTGACTAGTGCCCTGAGTCAAAGACTCTTTCTTAGAAACCAAGATAATCTTAGTGTCAGCTGTCGCATCTGGCGGAAGGACTTGAAGATTACTTGAGTTAAAACCTGAGATGTTTTGGCCAGACTTAATCTCGTAACCTGTAGGTAGCGTTGGTAGAGAGGTTGACTCTACCTTAGTTGGATCTAGAGCGTTGGTATACGGAACAGCGTCTGTACCAACGATTTGATTCCCCGCTTCATCCACAAGAATGATTCTTCCCACTGGTGTGTAGCTGACAAGCTCTGCGACATTAGGAGTCGCTACGGTAACTTCTAGTTGACCAGCTTGAGACTTATTGGCGATGTAGCCTGGAACCACTGGAACTGGTACACTGCCGTATGTATGACTTGACATATCCCAAGTGCTGACACCTGAAACCATATCCTTTGTTCCAGTGAAGACAAAATCATTTTGAAGCTTAGCAGCTGGCGTTTTTTCACCTGCCCCGATAAAGGTAACCGTCTGACTGGTGACCTGACTCAAAGTCTCTTTCTTAGAAACCAAGATAATCTTAGTGTCAGCTGTCGCATCTGGTGGAAGGACTTGAAGACTACTTGAGTTAAAACCTGAAATGTTTTGCCCAGACTTAATCTCATAACCTGTTGGAAGCGTTGGTAGAGTGGTTGACTCTACCTTAGTCGGATCTGGAGCGTTGGTATACGGAACAGCGTTTGTACCAACGATTTGATTCCCCGCTTCGTCCACAAAAATGATTCTTCCCACCGGTGTGTAGCTGACAAGCTCTTCCACATTAGGAGTCGCTAAGGTAACTTCTAGTTGACCAGCTTGAGACTTATCTGCGATGTAGCCTGGAACCACTGGAACTGGTACACTCCCGTATCTATGACTTGACACATCCCAAGTGCTGACACCTGAAACCATATCCTTTGTCCCAGTGAAGACAAAATCATTTTGAACCTTAGTCGCTGGCGTTTTTTCACCTGCACCAACAAAGGTAACCGTCTGACTTGTACCCTGATTCAAAGTCTCTTTCTTAGAAACCAAGATAATCTTAGTGTCAGCTGTCGCATCTGGTGGAAGGACTTGAAGACTACTTGAGTTAAAACCTGAAATGTTTTGCCCAGACTTAATCTCATAACCTGTTGGAAGCGTTGGTAGAGTGGTTGACTCTACCTTAGTCGGATCTGGAGCGTTGGTATACGGAACAGCGTTTGTACCAACGATTTGATTCCCTGCTTCGTCCACAAAAATGATTCTTCCCACCGGTGTGTAGCTGACAGTCTCTTCCGCGTTAGGAGTCGCTACGGTAACTTCTAGTTGACCAGCTTGAGACTTATCTGCGATGTAGCCTGGAACCACTGGAACTGGTACACTGCCGTATGTATGCGAGCTTGTTTTCCAAGTAATAGCGTTTGTTGTTAAATCTTTCTTACCTGTGAAAACATAATCATCTTTAATATTAGTAGCTGGCGTCTTTTCTCCTGCACCTTCAAAAACAACCGTTTGCTTGGTTGATTTCGTTACGTCAGAAGTAAGTGGTACATAAACAATTGGTGTATCTTTTGAGATACGATCTGGATCACTTTCATCATTGGGTTCAATTGTTTTGTCAACAATATTATAGCCCCATGCATGAGGTTGTAATTCTCTAATCTTATATCCTGCAGGAGCATCTGGAATAGCAGTTTCTACAGCCTCTCTTGGATTGTACGGATTGTTCTCATAAGTTACTGAATTTGAGTTAGGAATGACGTTAAAGTTCTCATCTACTTGAATAATTTTTCCCAACGGTTTGTATATAACCTTATCTGTCACCTCTGGTTCATCAAGAGTAACTGTCTTAAATCCAGCTTCCGCCTTATCTGCATAGTAGCCTGGAACCACTGGAACTGGCACACTGCCGTATGTATGCGAGCTTGTTTTCCAAGTAATAGCGTTTGTTGTTAAATCTTTCTTACCTGTGAAAACATAATCATCTTTAATATTAGTAGCTGGCGTCTTTTCTCCTGCACCTTCAAAAACAACCGTTTGCTTGGTTGATTTCGTTATATTTTCGTCTGGTGTAGCTAAAGTATTATTTTGATTGCTGGTTGGTATGGTGACCGTAGGTAAACTACTATTTATAGGAGTCCCGTTATTCGATTCAGACGTATTTAAAGATGACATATTTCTTCCTCGACGTCCACTACGTCGTATAGGTATTTCAGCTGGGATTGCTTCTGATGATAGTATCTCTGTAGAACTCTCGACTGTTTCTTCAGACGCTAAAATTCTCCCTCGACGGAGACTAGTTCTTGATATTTCAGATGTTATCGTTTCTGATTTTAATCCTTCAGATAAATCACTTGTAGCTTGACTTTGATTTACTTGAGCCACATATGATTCTTCAGAACTAGCAAAAGACGTAGAATTTCTACTAGTGTTTGTTTCAGATGACGTGTCTTGTTGCTTAGAAACTGTTTCATTCTGTACAGTTACTACTTCTTCTACTGGTAACTTTTCTATAGCAGTTGGAACTTCTGATATAGTAGTATCCGATATTGCGGATTCAGCTGCTTCTACAGATTTCACAACGTTATCATTACCTGTTATAACTTCATCAGCTTGTACAGCCTGTCCAGAAAAAAGAACAATTCCAAGCAAGACTGAGCAAACGCCAATAGAATATTTTCTCAATGAATAACGTTGACGTTGATTAAAAAAATCTTTCATAAAGTCTCCATAAAAAATTGTAATATTTGGTTTATTGCTTTAATTTTATTTTATTATGATGATGCACTTTAAATTCTAACATTCTGATAATTACACGTCAATATAAGTGTCAATAATTTTAATCTTTATTAAATGATTTGTTCTGCTTATTATAAGCCTATAGACCCGATTGAAATATTTTTAATAATCAGCTAAACAAACTAATAAACAATCTATTTTAAACTTAGCTATCATATAACAAGAATTTCACAAAAAAACTAAAACAACAATTGCTATATCAGACCACACTAAAAAACCCAAGTATTATAGACTTGGGTTCATAATCTTATGGGTCTCAGAGGTAAGTTCCTCTATTTTTTTCTGATATGGTTGTCATTCCAAGTCTGCAATTCTTGGTAGGACTTGACTTTC
>OFLQ01000378.1_pt1 | contig 8478 bp, 10 predicted proteins | sample 1540881 | NCBI WGS metagenome assembly OFLQ01 (sample SAMEA4413047, study PRJEB24355) | metagenome | biome: human; feature: gut; material: faeces | place: United Kingdom | collected 2010
AAATGCCGGAACTTGGAAAAGATGAACAAGAGGTATTACAAGGAGAACAAGTGCCAGAACTAATGAACCATTTATATGGTAAATTAGAATCTTTAGAATCGTTTGAGGCAACTGAAATTAAGAAAATGATTAAAGAAGTTCAAAAAGAAACTGGTATTAAAGGTAAACAATTATTTATGCCTATTCGTGTTGCTGTTACTGGACAAATGCATGGTCCTGAATTACCTAACACAATTGAAGTATTAGGCAAAGATAAAGTATTGTCACGCTTAAAAAACCTTGTTTAAATAAATATTAAGTCATAAAGTGTTTACGACTTGAAATTTTACAAGTGACAACATATGATTATAAATATAAAGTGATTCAAAGGATTAGTAGTTAAATGTTTATGTGTCAGAGAGTGTGCGGTAGCTGTGAGCACATCATAAATATTAATGAATGCACCTTTGTTAATAAAAATAAATAATTGAGATGAGAATAGTAATAAATCAAATATGAGTATTGCTATTAAATGAAGAGTGGAACCGTGCGAGAGCGCCTCTAGCAACAAATGTTAGAGGTGCTCTTTTCATATTTTTAAACTTATGATACCGATGATATTCCGCATAGTGATTTAAACGTGTTGAAATTAATTTGATTAGACTGAGGGGGAGACGTTCGTGTTAAAAAGAATGAGAGACGATATAAAGATGGTGTTTGAACAGGATCCTGCAGCGCGCTCGACTTTAGAAGTAATAACTACTTACGCTGGATTACATGCAGTTTGGAGTCACTTAATTGCCCATAAATTATATAAAAATAGACGCTATGTAGCAGCCAGAATGATTTCTCAACTATCACGTTTTTTTACCGGAATTGAAATACATCCAGGTGCAAAAATCGGTAAGCGTTTATTTATCGACCATGGCATGGGTGTAGTTATTGGAGAAACATGTACAATTGGTGATAATGTTACTATTTATCAAGGAGTTACTTTAGGTGGTACAGGCAAAGAAAAAGGAAAACGCCATCCTGATATTGGTGATAATGTTTTGATAGCAGCTGGATCTAAGATATTAGGTAATATAAAAATTGAATCAAATGTGAATATTGGAGCTAATTCCGTAGTATTACAGTCTGTTCCTAGTTATACAACTGTAGTAGGTATACCAGGTCACATTGTTAAACAAGAAGGTAGACGTATTGGTAAAACATTTGATCACCGTAACTTACCTGATCCACTTTACGAACAAATTAAACACTTAGAAAGACAGCTTGAAAAAGCTAAGAATGGAGAGATTCAAGATGATTACATTATATAATACCTTAACACGTCGGAAAGAGACGTTTGAGCCCATTGAACCAGGTAAGGTCAAAATGTATGTATGTGGGCCAACAGTTTACAATTATATTCATATTGGAAATGCACGACCAGCTATTAATTATGATGTAGTCAGAAGATATTTCGAATATAAGGGATATGAAGTCATCTATGTTTCTAATTTCACAGACGTTGATGATAAACTCATTAATCGCTCTAAAGAACTTAATGAAAGTGTTCCTGAAATTGCTGAAAAGTATATTAAAGCTTTTTATGAGGACGTTGGTGCTTTGAATGTGAAAAAGGCTACATCTAATCCGCGTGTGATGCATCATATGGGTGAAATTATTGATTTTATTAAAGAATTAGTAGATGAAGGTTATGCATATGAAAGTGACGGTGATGTCTATTTTAGAACACGTCAATTTGATGGATATGGTAAATTAAGTCATCAATCATTAGATGATTTGAAAGTTGGCGCTCGTATTGAAGCTGGAGAACAAAAAGAAGATGCGCTAGATTTTACTTTATGGAAGAAAGCTAAACCAGGTGAAATTAGTTGGAATAGTCCATTTGGTAAAGGTAGACCAGGTTGGCACATTGAATGTTCAGTAATGGCTTATCATGAACTAGGGTCTACAATAGATATTCACGCAGGTGGTTCAGATTTACAATTTCCGCATCATGAAAATGAAATTGCTCAATCAGAGGCTCATAATCATGCACCTTTCGCAAATTATTGGATGCATAATGGTTTCATTAATATTGATAATGAAAAAATGAGTAAGTCTCTAGGAAATTTCATTTTAGTTCACGATATCATTAAAGAAGTCGATCCAGACGTATTACGATTCTTTATGATTAGTGTGCATTATCGTAGCCCAATAAACTACAATTTAGAATTAGTAGGTGCGGCGCGAAGTGGTCTTGAACGTATACGTAATAGCTACAAGTTAATTGAGGAAAGAGAACAAATTGCCTCAGATTTGGAAGAACAATCAGAATATATACAACATATAGATAAAATACTAAATCAATTTGAAACGGTAATGGATGATGACTTTAATACTGCTAATGCAGTAACTGCATGGTATGACTTAGCTAAACTTGCAAATAAATATGTATTAGAAAATACAACTTCAACAAAAGTTTTAAATAGATTTAAAGAAGTGTACAGCATTTTTAGTGACGTCCTTGGTGTACCACTTAAGAGTAAAGAAACTGAAGAGTTACTAGATGAAGACATTGAACAATTGATTGAGGAGCGTAATGAAGCACGTAAAAATAAAGATTTCGCTCGAGCAGATGAAATTAGAGATATGTTAAAAGCACGTCATATCATTTTAGAAGATACCCCCCAAGGTGTAAGATTTAAACGTGGCTAAACATATGAACGTAAAACTTCTTAATCCTTTAACATTGGCATATATGGGTGATGCAGTACTTGATCAACATGTGCGTGAATATATCGTGCTAAAATTACAAAGTAAACCTCATCGTTTGCACCAAGTATCGAAAAGTTACGTTTCAGCGAAAAGTCAAGCTAAGACTTTAGAGTATTTGTTAGATATTGACTGGTTTACAGAGGAAGAGCTAAGTGTTTTAAAACGAGGACGTAACGCTAAAAGTTATACAAAAGCTAAAAATACTGACATTCAAACTTATCGTAAAAGTTCAGCGTTAGAAGCTGTTATCGGATTTTTATATTTAGACCATCAATCAGAACGATTAGAAAACTTATTAGAAACAATTGTTAGGATAGTGGATGAAAGGTAGTGTGAATGTGGAAGATATAGTGATAGTAGGTAGACACGCAGTTAAAGAAGCAATTATATCAGGTCACGCCATAAATAAGATTTTGATTCAAGACGGTATAAAAAAGCAACAAATTAACGACATTTTAAAAAATGCAAAATCACAAAAATTAATTGTACAAACGGTACCAAAATCTAAATTAGATTTTTTAGCAAATGCACCTCACCAGGGTGTGGCTGCTTTAGTAGCCCCATATGAATATGCAAACTTCGATGAATTTTTACAAAAACAAAAGAAAAAAGCCCGTTATTCAACTGTTATCATTTTAGATGGTTTAGAAGACCCGCATAATCTTGGCTCTATATTAAGAACAGCAGATGCTTCTGGTGTTGATGCGGTTATTATACCTAAAAGACGATCAGTTGCGCTAACACAGACCGTTGCAAAAGCTTCTACAGGAGCGATTCAGCATGTTCCGGTTATAAGGGTTACTAATCTTTCGAAAACTATCGACGAATTAAAAGACAACGGCTTTTGGATTGCGGGGACAGAAGCTAATAATGCAACGGATTATAGAGATTTACAAGCAGATATGTCACTAGGTATTGTAATAGGTAGTGAGGGGCAAGGTATGAGTCGTTTAGTGAGTGATAAGTGTGATTTTCATATTAAGATTCCAATGGTTGGACATGTCAATAGCTTGAACGCGTCTGTGGCTGCAAGTTTAATGATGTATGAAGTATATCGTAAACGTCATCAGTTAGAGGAAAAGTCATGAAGAAAAGATACTTAATTATAGATGGTTACAATATGATTGGCCAATCCTCAACACTTAGCACTGTTGCTAAAGAGAATTTAGAAGAAGCTAGAGAGCAATTATTAGACACAATTGCCAACTACAATGCATTAATAGCAGATGAAATTGTCTGTGTATTTGATGCCTATGAACAGTCAGGGATAGAAAGGGAATACTTCTATCATGGTGTCAAAACAATCTTTACTAAAGAAAAAGAAACTGCAGATAGTTTTATAGAACGCTACGTGTATGAATTATATAATAAACACACGACACACATTACCGTTGTAACAAGTGATATGAGTGAACAACATGCTATTTTTGGTTCAGGTGCATATCGTATTTCTTCAAGAGAAATGTGGCGTGAATTAAAAGAAAATGAGGTTGTTGTTAACAAGTCACTTGATGATTTTAGCGAAAAGAAACCAAGAATTAGAATTCCGTTATCTAATGAGATACTTGAAGAATTTGAAAAGATTAGACGTGGCAATCAGAAAAAAGACTAATTTTGCTCTGTTGTGATTTTAGATAGATTTCATATAAACTAATTTCAACTTACTCGAAAGGTTAGATATATGAATCTGAATAAACAGCAACATGAATATACAGCACTGTGTCTATCGCAAACAGAAAATAAATCTTCTGAAGAACTATTTGAGTCTTTAATAGAAGAGCTAAAGCCACTGATTTACAATAAAATAAGGTATATCTCCCATAATAAGTATGACATTGAAGACATGTATCAAGAGATTGTTATTAAATTCTACCGTGCCTTGCAAAAATTCGACTATCAACAAGGTGTACCAATAGAACACTATATTTATTTTTTAATTCGTTCGGTTAAATATGACTATCTTAGAAAAGTAAAAGCGAATTATAAACGTCAACCTCTACTTGTTAATGAATACATTGTTGAATATAACGCTACTTTGGCATTAAACGATATAGAAAGATCGATAATTAGAAAAGAATTAACATTAGCTTTTAAAAGAAGCGAAGTCAAACTCAGTCGAATGGAAAGACGTATCATTCGATTACTACTTAATGATTACAAGCCAAAGGAGATTGCTATGGTTTTAAATTTGGAATCCAAAGTTGTTTATAATGCGATTCAACGTAGTAAATGTAAACTTAAAAGAAGTTTTGAATAAGAAAATAATATGCAAATAGTATACTGTATGGTGAGGAAATTATAGCGTGGCGCATAAGTTTGACATTTAATACAATACTTATGTATAGTATATTGGTATTATAATGAGTAAAGGTGAATAATTGTGAAGAAAGTACCTTTGAATTGTGAGAATTGTGGCAATCGGAATTACAATGTTCCTAAAAAGGAAGGCTCAGCAACGAGACTTACTTTAAAAAAATACTGTCCAAGATGTAACGCGCATACAGTTCATAAAGAATCGAAATAAGATGATATCAATTAATTGAGTATGACTTTCATTAGAAAGTTATAGAGTGTGGAGGTCTTATGATGGCTAAAAAAGAAAGTTTCTTTAAAGGCGTTAAGTCAGAAATGGAAAAGACGAGTTGGCCAACTAAGGAAGAATTATTTAAATATACAATAATAGTTGTATCAACAGTGATATTCTTCTTAGTCTTTTTCTATGCCTTAGACATAGGAATTAATGCATTAAAACAATTATTTTTAGGTTAGGAGTGAAGACATGTCTGAAGAAGTAGGCGCTAAGCGTTGGTATGCTGTACATACCTATTCAGGATATGAAAATAAAGTTAAAAAGAATTTAGAAAAAAGAGTAGAATCTATGAATATGACTGAACAAATTTTTAGAGTTGTCATACCAGAAGAGGAAGAAACTCAAGTTAAGGATGGGAAAGCTAAAAAGCTTGTGAAGAAAACATTTCCTGGATATGTATTAGTTGAGTTAATCATGACAGATGAGTCGTGGTATGTAGTTAGAAATACTCCTGGAGTAACAGGATTTGTCGGATCTGCAGGTGCAGGATCAAAACCTAACCCTCTACTTCCTGAAGAAGTACGCTTCATTCTTAAGCAAATGGGTCTTAAAGAGAAAACAATAGATGTTGAACTCGATGTTGGGGAACAAGTTCGTATCCAATCAGGTCCTTTTGCTAATCAAATTGGAGAAGTACAAGAGATTGAAGCGGATAAATTCAAGCTTACTGTACTTGTTGATATGTTTGGTCGTGAAACACCTGTAGAAGTTGAATTTGACCAAATTGAAAAATTATAAAACTATTTTGTTTAAATTCACTCAAAACACATTTGAATAGATTTAAGAAAGATATTCATTAAAAGAAAATAGAATTATAAGTTAGAAAAGTATATTCCTTTATTTATAAGTGATGGATGTACATAAACAAGCGTTATGAATGTATAAAATAAAACAAATAATAATAGCGTAGTTAGCAAAGTTGAAATTTTACTATTGATTTTTTATCAATATGAGTGTTAAAATAATGTGGTCGCGCTTTTATAGCGCTCATTTCGTCACGAAATGTTTAAGAGTGGGAGGGCAAAACTAAGCCCTGTGACCACATCACGATATCAAGGAGGTGCACATCGTGGCTAAAAAAGTAGAAAAAGTAGTTAAATTGCAAATTCCTGCAGGTAAAGCGAATCCAGCACCACCAGTTGGTCCAGCATTAGGTCAAGCAGGTGTGAACATTATGGGATTCTGTAAAGAATTCAATGCTCGTACGCAAGAACAAGCAGGTTTAATCATTCCGGTAGAAATCAGTGTTTATGAAGACCGTTCATTTACATTCATTACAAAAACTCCACCGGCTCCAGTACTACTTAAAAAAGCAGCTGGTGTTGAAAAAGGTTCTGGTGAACCTAATAAAACTAAAGTTGCAACAGTAACTAAAGATCAAGTACGCGAAATTGCTCAAACAAAAATGCAAGACTTAAATGCTGCAGACGAAGAAGCGGCAATGCGTATTATTGAAGGTACTGCACGTAGCATGGGTATCACTGTACAATAATAAAGCGAAACTTTTTAAATTAATTTGAAATAAACTTAATTTAGACGATAAAAAGCAGGTAACAGATAGGGTATACAATGAATATTGTCTATTGGTTTGTTAACATTGCAAATTAGTGATGTTAACGTTCATCTGTTATCTGCTCTTAACTTGCAAGGCGCAAGTGAATGTGGGAGGAAATTCCGCTAAAACCACTAAAGGAGGAACTATAAATGGCTAAAAAAGGTAAAAAGTATCAAGAAGCAGCTAGTAAAGTTGACCGCACTCAATACTATAGTGTTGAAGAAGCAATCAAATTAGCTAAAGAAACTAGCGTTGCTAATTTCGACGCTTCTGTTGAAGTTGCATTCCGTTTAGGAATTGATACACGTAAAAATGACCAACAAATCCGTGGTGCAGTAGTATTACCACACGGTACTGGTAAATCACAACGTGTACTCGTTTTCGCTAAAGGCGATAAAATCACTGAAGCTGAAGAAGCAGGTGCAGATTATGTAGGTGAAGCAGATTACGTACAAAAAATCCAACAAGGTTGGTTTGATTTCGACGTAGTTGTAGCTACACCTGATATGATGGGTGAAGTTGGTAAACTTGGTCGAGTATTAGGACCTAAAGGTTTAATGCCTAACCCTAAAACTGGCACTGTAACAATGGATGTTAAAAAAGCTGTTGAAGAAATCAAAGCTGGTAAGGTAGAATACCGTGCTGAAAAAGCAGGTATTGTACATGCATCAATTGGTAAAGTGTCATTCGATGAAGAAAAATTAGTTGATAACTTCAGAACTTTACAAGATGTATTAGCGAAAGCTAAACCAGCTTCTGCTAAAGGTACTTACTTCAAATCTGTTGCTGTTACAACAACAATGGGTCCTGGAGTAAAAGTTGATACTTCATCTTTCAAACTATAAATTTTAAATAGAAAACAAATTACAGACTAACTATTGATTTTAGTCTGTAATTTTTTGTTGACTTTTTATACTAAAGCAGTTATATTAATACTTGTGATTATTTTACCTAAGACAGTAGGAGTTATTAATAACTTAAAACAGTATCCTACCGAGGCTAAAATTGACTTGAACGTGATGATTAATGATCTTTCAAGCACTTTTTGCCGTGGGTAGAAAGTGCTTTTTTTATTGTGATTAAAAAAAGCACCCAATAAATTTAAATGGAGGTGTCTGAATGTCTGCTATCATTGAAGCAAAAAAACAACAAGTCGATACTATCGCTGAACAACTTAAAAATTCAGTTTCAACAGTTATCGTTGACTACCGTGGTTTAACTGTAGCAGAAGTTACTGAATTACGTTCACAATTACGTGAAGCTGGTGTTGAGTATAAAGTATACAAAAACACTATGGTTCGTCGTGCTGCTGAAAAAGCAGGTATCGAAGGCTTGGATGAATTCTTAACAGGTCCTACAGCAATCGCAACTTCTACTGAAGATGTTGTTGCACCAGCAAAAGTTATTGCAGGATTTGCAAAAGAACATGAAGCTTTAGAAGTTAAAACAGGCGTTATGGAAGGTAACGTTATCTCTGCTGAAGAAGTTAAAACAGTTGGTTCATTACCTTCACACGATGGTCTTGTATCTATGCTTTTATCTGTATTACAAGCACCTGTACGCAACTTCGCTTATGCAGTTAAAGCTG
>OFLQ01000392.1_pt1 | contig 7847 bp, 7 predicted proteins | sample 1540881 | NCBI WGS metagenome assembly OFLQ01 (sample SAMEA4413047, study PRJEB24355) | metagenome | biome: human; feature: gut; material: faeces | place: United Kingdom | collected 2010
TACATTATTATTAGGGATTGAAATGTCGCGTAAAACATTATATTCAAGAATAAATAAACGTGTTGATATTATGTTGGGCCACGGATTATTTAATGAAGTGCAACATCTCGTTGAACAAGGTTTTGAAGCGAGTCAAAGTATGCAAGCCATTGGGTATAAAGAGCTTGTACCCGTTATTAAGGGAAATATAAGCATGGAAAATGCTGTAGAGAAATTAAAACAGCATTCTCGACAATATGCTAAAAGACAGTTGACTTGGTTTAAAAATAAAATGAATGTTCATTGGTTAAATAAAGAAAGGATGTCACTTCAAATGATGTTAGATGAGATTACAACCCAAATAAATAAAAGGAGTTCTAACCATGATTGCAAACGAAAACATCCAAGACCAAGCACTAGAGAACTTTAAATCGGAAAAAACTGAAGTCACAATTTTCTTTTTAAATGGCTTTCAAATGAAAGGTGTCGTTGAAAATTATGACAAATATGTTGTAAGTTTAAATTCTCAGGGTAAGCAACATCTGATTTACAAACATGCGATCAGCACTTTCACTGTAGATAATGAATCGTCTGAAGCAACTGAAGTGAATAGTGAAGAATAAAAAGTTGTAATCAAAGTGCATTCATAATGCATCACCTCAATAGAAGTCAGATTTCGACTTATTTAAGAATGTTATTAAATATTGAAGCACATGTTTTAAACGTAGCACTTTAACACAAACCAAGGAATGTTTGTAATAAAAAATGCTTCATCTAATGTAAATATTGAATTCATTAATTCAGTTCAAAAACATTAGATGAAGCATTTTCTTGTTAAAATTTATTATAGTAATTTTTCAATTTCAGTCTTAATTTGTTCCGGTTTCTTTTGAGGGGAGAAACGTTTAATCACATTACCTTCACGGTCGATTAGGAATTTAGTGAAATTCCATTTGATTTTTTCGTTTATCATACCTTTAGCAGCGTTTGTTAAAAAGTGAAATAATGGATGTTGATTATCACCTTTAACATCAACTTTTTCATGAATAGGGAAAGTCACACCATAGTTAATTTTGCAATTTTGAGCAGCTTCTTCTCCCGATCCTGGTTCTTGACCGCCAAATTGGTTACATGGAAATCCTAAAATAATAAATCTTTGATCCTTATACTCATCATATAACTTCTGTAAACCTTCGAATTGAGGTGTAAAACCACATTCGCTAGCAGTGTTGACAATAAGCATAACGTCACCCTTATACTGCTCTAATTTATAACTTTCACCATTGTTTTTTTGTACAACAAAATCATAAATACTTTCCATTTTATCACCCTTTCGATATACATCTAATTTAACACAATTTGTGTAGTTAGTCTTTGTTCACACTCTATGATAAAATGTCTTGAGTAACTTTTAAAAGGAGATGTATAACGTGACACAGCATGCGACTTATAAAACAAAAAATAAACGAGAAACTGCTGTATTAATCGGTGTACATGCTCAAACGGATCGTCAATTTAATTTTGAATCTACTATGGAAGAGCTCGATGCTTTATCACAAACTTGCCAACTTAATGTTAAAGGACAAATCACTCAAAATAGAGAGCAATTTGACCATAAATATTATGTTGGAAAAGGAAAAATCGATGAAATAAAATCTTTCATAGAATTCCATGATATAGATGTTGTCGTAACCAACGATGAATTAACGACGGCACAGTCTAAAACGTTAAATGATAATTTGGGCATTAAAATCATCGATAGAACCCAATTAATTTTAGAGATATTCGCGTTGCGAGCGAGAAGTAGAGAGGGAAAGCTACAAGTAGAACTTGCACAACTCGATTATTTGTTACCAAGACTACATGGTCATGGTAAAAGCCTGTCTCGTCTTGGTGGTGGCATAGGAACAAGAGGCCCAGGTGAAACAAAATTAGAAATGGATCGTCGCCATATTAGAACACGTATGAATGAGATTAAACATCAATTAAAAACGGTCGTGGATCATCGGGAAAGATATAGAAATAAACGTGAACAAAATCAAGTTTTTCAAATCGCTTTAGTTGGTTATACAAATGCAGGAAAATCGTCATGGTTTAATGTTTTAGCTAATGAGGAGACCTATGAAAAAAATATTTTGTTTGCAACATTAGATCCCAAAACACGACAAATACAAGTGAATGAAGGATTTAATTTAATTATTTCTGATACGGTAGGATTTATTCAGAAATTACCAACGACATTGGTGGCTGCGTTTAAATCTACACTAGAAGAAGCTAAAGGTGCAGACGTACTTATGCATGTCGTCGATGCAAGTCATTCGGAATACCGTACTCAAATTGACACTGTAAATCAAATTATTAATGATTTAGATATGGACCATATTCCACAAGTAGTTATTTTTAATAAAAAAGACTTATGTAACGAACAGATGGATGTACCTGTATCTAAATCTGCGCATGTTTTTGTATCTAGTCGTGATGAAAATGATAAACAAAAGGTGAAAAATTTAGTAATTCAAGAAATAAAAAATAGTCTCAGCCCATACGAAGAAATTGTAGATAGTGCTGATGCAGATAGATTATATTTTCTTAAACAACACACGCTTGTTACTGAATTAATATTTGACGAAACACAAGCATCTTATCGTATCAAAGGATTTAAAAAATTATAAAAAGGAAGACAGATTATGCAAGATTTTAGCAATTTAGTTGAAAAAGTTGAAAACACACTTATTCCTTACTTTAGAAAAATTGAAAAGCGTGCATTATTTAATCAGGAAAAGGTCTTAAATGCTTTTCACCATGTTAAAGCTAGCGAAAGTGATTTACAGGGGTCTACGGGTTATGGATATGATGATTTTGGGAGAGACCATTTAGAACAAATTTATGCGCACACATTTAAAGCAGATGACGCACTTGTAAGACCTCAAATTATTTCAGGTACTCATGCTATTACTTTAGCTTTACAAAGTACGTTAAAAAACAATGATGAACTACTTTATATTACAGGTAGTCCATATGATACACTTCTAGAAGTCATTGGTATAAATGGCAATGGTGTTGAAAGTCTTAAAGAATATGGTGTTCGCTATAATGAAGTCGAATTACGTGACGGTCGAATTGATATTCCTAAAGTCATCACTGCAATTAATGACAATACAAAAGTTGTAGCAATTCAACGATCAAAAGGATATGATCAACGTCCATCAATTACAATTAATGAAATTGAACAAGCAATAACATCTATTAAAGAGGTTTATCCCAATATCATTATTTTTGTTGATAATTGTTATGGAGAATTTGTAGAAGATAAAGAACCGATTGAAGTAGGTGCTGATTTAATCGCCGGATCATTAATTAAAAATCCAGGTGGAGGTTTAGCTAAAATTGGAGGATATATTGCTGGTAGACAAGACTTAATTGAACGCTGTGGTTATCGTTTAACAGCACCAGGCATTGGTAAGGAAGCAGGAGCCTCACTTAATTCTTTACAAGAAATGTATCAAGGATTCTTTCTAGCGCCACATGTGGTTAGCCAAAGTTTAAAAGGTGCACTGTTTACTAGTTTGTTATTAGAAAAAATAAACATGAAGACCTCCCCTAAATATAATGTTTATCGTACAGACTTAATTCAAACGGTTCAATTTGAGACCAAAGAGCAAATGATTTCATTTTGCCAAAGTATACAACACGCTTCACCAATTAACGCACATTTTAGTCCAGAACCTAGCTATATGCCTGGATACGAAGATGATGTCATCATGGCTGCAGGTACATTTATTCAGGGCTCGTCTATTGAATTATCCGCAGACGGACCTATACGTCCGCCTTATGAAGCATATGTTCAAGGTGGTTTAACTTATGAACATGTCAAATTAGCTGTTACACGTGCGGTCCAACATATGCAAGAAAACAATTTACTATAATTTTTAAGAGATTGAGATCAAAGTATAAAAGATTAGGCTCAATATAAGGATATAGAATATAAGCATTCTCGTATAATTCATTAAAACATCAAGGAAATATGATATAAATGATAACGATGTTATAAGGAGTTTGTTTTAGATAAGATTTTCGACTCCCCAAAAGTAATAGGTATAGAGAGAATGGACCATGTTCTAGCCTTATTCTTAGAGTTGTTACGCCTAAGATAAAAGTTTTTAAGCTTAGTTATACTTTGAAAAGCAATCTCTTTTTATTTCAAACATTATAAAATGTCTGAAAATTTTAAAAATTTTTTGTGTTATAAGCCATTTTCATTTCTAATTTTAATTAATTACTAATAACTAAACATTGATATAATAAGGTTTAGAGAGTTTATGTCAGAAAACCTTACATAATTTTGTAATTAAAGTAAAACTATGCTAAATTAATAACAAGTTCAAAAGTAGAGGAGAGGTTCAAGTAATGTCTAATGATTCAATCAGACGAAACATGGCCGTTTTCTCTATGAGTGTGGTTAGTAAATTGACAGATTTATCACCAAGACAAATTCGTTACTATGAAACACATGAACTTGTGATGCCTGAAAGAACAGATGGAAATAAGAGATTATTTTCTATGAACGATTTAGAGAGGTTGTTAGAAATAAAGTCTCTTATCGAAAAGGGATTTAATATTAGAGGTATTAAACAAATTATATTCGATGAGCAAGGGCATTTAACTACTGATGAACAAGAGACAAGAAAGAGAATGATTGTTGACGCAACGCAGAAACCACGTAGTGAAACATTACCAATAAATCGCGGCGATTTATCTCGATTTATTAAATGAAATTGGAGGATTTATACCATGCCAAAACGTAGTTTTACAAAAGATGATATTCGTAAATTTGCTGAAGAAGAAAACGTAAGATATTTAAGATTACAATTCACTGATATTTTAGGGACTATTAAAAATGTTGAAGTTCCAGTAAGTCAATTAGAAAAAGTATTAGATAATGAAATGATGTTTGATGGTTCATCTATTGAAGGTTTCGTTCGTATCGAAGAATCAGATATGTATTTACATCCTGATTTAGATACTTGGGTTATTTTCCCTTGGACTGCTGGACAAGGAAAAGTTGCACGACTAATCTGTGATGTATTTAAAACAGATGGTACACCATTTGAAGGTGATCCACGAGCTAACTTGAAGCGTGTATTAAGAAGAATGGAAGATATGGGCTTTACTGATTTTAATCTAGGGCCTGAACCAGAATTTTTCTTATTTAAATTAGACGAAAAAGGCGAACCTACATTAGAATTAAACGATGATGGTGGTTATTTCGATTTAGCTCCTACAGATTTAGGTGAAAATTGTCGCCGTGACATCGTTTTAGAATTAGAAGATATGGGCTTTGATATTGAAGCAAGCCACCATGAAGTAGCGCCAGGTCAACATGAAATTGACTTTAAATATGCAGATGCCGTTACAGCATGTGATAATATCCAAACATTTAAACTAGTTGTTAAAACAATTGCACGTAAGCATAATTTACATGCAACATTTATGCCAAAACCATTATTTGGTGTAAACGGTAGTGGTATGCACTTCAACGTATCACTATTTAAAGGAAAAGAGAATGCGTTCTTTGATCCTGAAGGTGATTTACAATTGACTGATACTGCATATCAATTTACAGCTGGTGTCCTTAAAAACGCTAGAGGATTCACTGCAGTATGTAATCCAATTGTCAACTCATATAAACGTCTTGTACCAGGTTACGAAGCACCATGTTATATTGCATGGAGTGGTAAAAACCGTTCACCTTTAGTACGTGTTCCAACATCTAGAGGTCTATCAACTCGTATTGAAGTACGCTCAGTTGACCCTGCAGCTAACCCGTACATGGCATTAGCAGCAATCTTAGAAGCAGGGTTAGATGGAATTGAGAATAAACTTGAGGTTCCAGAACCTGTAAACCAAAATATCTACGAAATGAATCGTGAAGAACGAGAAGCAGTTGGTATCCAAGACTTACCTTCAACTTTATACACTGCGTTAAAAGCAATGCGTGAAAATAAATCAATTAAAAACGCATTAGGTAATCATATTTACAATCAATTTATTAACTCAAAATCGATTGAATGGGATTACTATAGAACTCAAGTATCCGAATGGGAAAGAGAACAATATATTAAGCAATACTAAGCGCTAAACAATTTCAGGGGAAACCTAATAGGGGTAAGGAGTTAAGGCATTTTGCCTTAGCTTCTTTTTTTATAAAAGTGGGCAACCTATATATATAATGATTCTAAATTTTACTTGAATGGGCAACTATTGGGCAACTAATTTTAAAATACATTCTTGATATACTTCTCAAAATTTTCTTTAGCATTATCATTCATTTTTTAGTAACGTGACTATAAACGTCACTAGTAATGGCTTCAGATTTATGACCTAAACGTTCTTGAATTACTTTCATAGGTACATTGCTTTCTAGAAGTAAGGTAGCGTGTGTGTGTTTTAGTTTGTGAATACTTAACTCATTTCCTTTACCAAGTAATTTTTTAGTGACATACATCATAGTATTATGTGTAGTTGAACGTGGGAAGCGGCTCACCAAATTCATTGCAAAATATGTAATCATAGGAATTATTATAGAAGTCTGAATTAACTATCTTATTACCATTTTGTAATGTTTTAAGCTTAAATAATTCATTTAAGTATAAACTTTTTGGTTTAGAACAGGTTAGAGCAATTAAAGAGCGCTTATTTAAAAAAGGATTAATGAAGCGATACAAGTTACTTCTCAATAATATTAATTTAACAGGTGTCTATTCACATGATTATTCAAAAATAGATATCACATTTACTCCTAACTTACCTAAGTCATTATTAGAATCTATTGAAGCATTTAATGCCTTAAATGGTGGCGTTTCTGAACAAACTAGATTAAAAATATTGCCTATTATTGATAATCCTAATGAAGAAATTAAGAAAATGGAAGATGAGCAAAGAAAGACTTGAGGACAAGCTGATAATTCGCATTTTAAAGACCATTTTAGCGGCGATAAAGAGATGACTGATAATTATGCCCGATAGTTTAGAATATTGGCTAGAACGCGCCCAGAATGTTATAAAAGTTGAATCATTAGCGGATGCACAAGCAATTGTAGAAGTAGAACGAATTATCCTACAAATGTACGCTGAAATAGCTAAAGAATTACTAGCCTTTTATGCGAAATATGCAACAGATACTGGTTTAACAATTCAAGAGGTCATGAAAAAAGCTGATGAATTCGATGTATATGCATTTCGAAATAAAGCTAAGAAATATGTGAAACGTAAAGATTTTAGCGATGAGGCAAACAACGCACTTAAGCTTTATAACTTGTCTATGAAAGTATCTAGAGAAAAACTATTAAAGCAACAATTAGATTTGATAGTCAAAGACTCCACTTTAGATATTCAAGATGAAATAGAAAATAAGTTAGTTGATGCAGTTGATAGAGAAGTTGAAAGACAAGTACATATACTTGGGGAAAATGTGAAAATTGATGACACTGAAGTAAAAGCGGTTGTTAACAGTAACTTTAAAGGTGTGAACTGGTCTACAAGATTATGGCAAGATATGGCTGTAGTTCAAAAAGAAGTAGAAAGAACAACGAGTAATGTATTACTTAGAGGGAGACATCCCAATGAGTATATAAAGGATTTTAAGAAACAAACTAACACTACTACTTATAATGCTAGTAGATTATTAGTTACTGAATCAGCACGTGTGCAGGCTGAATCACAGAAGTTAACTTATCTTAAAAATTTAGGTGAAGATGGCGAATATAAATACGTGGCCAAAATAGACAAGAAAACATCTAAAATATGTCACTCTTTAAACAGTAAAGTATTTAAAGTTAAAGACATGATATTTGGAGTTAATGCACCAC
>OFLQ01000394.1_pt1 | contig 7726 bp, 9 predicted proteins | sample 1540881 | NCBI WGS metagenome assembly OFLQ01 (sample SAMEA4413047, study PRJEB24355) | metagenome | biome: human; feature: gut; material: faeces | place: United Kingdom | collected 2010
AAAGATAAAAGATTAACTCTTTCAAGAGCTTCCTTGATGTGCGTATCAGTAATGGCTTCATTCCAAAGAGTTAGATTATTCCTCAAGCTATCATTATAAATATGAGTTTGACTCCCAACATAGGCACATGCAGACACGATTGAATTCTCATCAATCTCTCAAGCAAGCTGGAACTCCAACACTACTAAATCTTAAAAAGTGTCGCTTTCAGTCTACCGATCAAATCAACGCTTTTACTGGTATTGACCTGAGACACTATGAATCTGGAAACTTTCTCGCCAAGGAGCACATTACTAAACGAGGTAATCCCTATGCCAGAAAAATCTTATTCAAGTGCATTCATAACATCACTTCAGCTAGTCATACCAATCGCTGCCATATCGCTGACTTTTATGAGAAACGAAAAAGACAATCGACAATAGCTTCAACTAAGCCACATACGATTGCCTCTATACATCGTCTCATTCGAACAATGTATTACCTCATTACGCATAACAAACTTTACGATTACTCTTTGACCCAAAATCGATAAGGCTGTCTATGCCGTATTATTGTAACACCTTGTTTTAAAAAATACCAGATGAGGTGTTTTTTTTAGCATGCCCATTTATGGATCAGAAAGTGTTAAAAATAAGACAGTAACCTCAGAATAGCTAGTGTCTTATCTCTTTTTTTACTTAAATCCTTGATAGACTTGACACCTGCTGAAAAAGAGCCCAAAAACTGAACTAGATTCATCTAGAACAGTTTGAAGTAGCTATCTTGTACAATAATAATGATATCCTTACCGTATTGTTTATAATTCATTGATTGTCTTATCACCAAAAACACTAGTCCAATCTGATTTAAAATCATGAACCGCCTTATCAATTGGAGCTGAAGCTAGTGCATCATATAGTAATCTTGGTTGAAAAGTTACTGTATGCCCACCAGCTACTAAACTTTGATTAATTTGATTAATATTTTTATAGCTCGCTCCCAAAATTTTACAACTAGATTTTTGAGACTCAATAACATTAACAATTCAAGCAATCAGACTAGATACCTCTATATTCAAATTGTCCATACAATTATGGTAAGGAGCTACATAGCTTGCTCCTGCATCAATTGCCAAGTAGGCCTGAATTTCAGAATAAATAGATGTTGCAGTAATACCGTAGCCTCTTGATGATAATATTTGAATCGCTTTCAATCCCTCTTTTGTAACTGGAACTTTGATATAAATCTTCGAATCAGCCTCTTTTACTAGTCTCAATGCTTCTTCAATCATCTCATCTGCAGTTACACCAACAACTTGAATATGAAGTGAGCAATTCAAACCAATTAGTTCTCGAATCTTTCATAGATGAGGAAAGAACTCTATTTTTCTTTCTTAAGAATAGACGGATTTGTTGTAACTCCTTCTATTGGAAAAATAGTTAAGGCCTGTTTAATTTCATCTAAATTAGTAGTATCTAGCATAAACTATAGTAGCTATCTCCTAACTAAAAATTTGTACACTCGAATGAAGTTTGAGGACTGGAGCGTTCACTGCTGAGACGTGTAAAGTTCCCGGTAAACTTTCTTCTTGCATTCCATCTAAAGTGACAGAAATATGTCCAAGAGCAGAGAGATTCTTTTCAACTAAATTTCCTACAGCTGTAACTGGAAGATCTACCCCATCAATTTTCATAATACTTCCTGGATGAATCGAACCACTTAGCTCATGATTATCCATGGTAAAACAAAACTCTGCCAAATCTGCTGGGGCACCCTCACCAAACAAGATAAACATATTGGCTCCTTCAATCATTGACTCCGCTTCTGGTCCGACTTGAACAATTGTTGCATCAAAAATTTTTTCCATATTTTTCTCTTTCTTAAACCATTGTCTTATAATAAAAGAAATAGATCAGAATGCAAATCCTTCTAGTTACAGAAGGATATTATTTTGAAAAAGTTTTCAGCAATCTGACCTAATAATCTTATTAACTATACATACCAAAGCTCGCCAACCAAGCAACGATTACACGAGGCACACCATTTAAGAAACGTGAATACAAGACAGCTGGCACACCAACTTCTACAGTTTCTGCTTCCGCTTCTGAAAGCCCTAGAGCGACTGGGATGAAATCACATCCATTTTGAGTATTGATTGCAAAGAGGGCAGGTAAAGCCATTTGTGGAGGGATCGTTCCTTTACCAATTTCCACACCAATTAAAGTCCCGATGATTTGTGAGATAACAGCTCCAGGTCCGAGCAGTGGAGACAAGAATGGCAATGAACATATAAAACCAATAATAACTAGACCCCAAACATTACCAGCAAGTGGTACCATGAATTTAGCCAACCAAGTGCCCACACCAGATCCTTGAATAAACCCAATCAAAAGTGATACGAAGGCCATGAATGGGATAATAGTATTAAGCATAGTTTGAATGGCTTCACGCGCTGCCTGGTTAAAAGTCGCTACAACCTTACCGGCTCCCATACCAATACGAGCAATGAAACTTGACTCTGCTCGTTGTTCTGTAATCTTCTTGCTCGTGTCATAAGTTGATTGACTTGCGGAAATTTCTGCTTCTGGTGTTGCAACTGTTGATGACGTTACACCATCAGAAAGACTAATTTGGTCCAACCCAACAGCTGACACATAGATATCCTCTGTAATATATTGAGCAAGCGGACCACTTTTACCCGTTGGAACAATATTAATAGTTGGAATACGTTTTCTTGGATAAATACCACAGCGAAGTGTACCGCCACAGTCCACAATCGCTAAAGCAATTTCTTCATCTGGAATAGATGTTTTGAAACCATTAACTGCTTCCATACCTGTCAATTCAGCGATTTTATCAACAATTTCTGGTTTTTGACCGCCACCTGTGATATAGATAAATTTATGTTTCTCGTCTGTTGGAGTAATACTAAGGGGACCACCGTATCCTCCGCTACCTTTTACAACTGTAATACTTTTGTATGCCATTATTTATACCTCAATTCTCTCTTATACTAGGCAATAGTCTTACTTAACGTAATACCTTGTTGCTTAGATACATATGTTGTCATTAAATCTGTTGCCCAACCACTAATAAAGTTCATGAGCAATCCTACCAAGAGGTATCGAATAGCCAAGTCCATTTGGTTTAAACCTAATTTTTGAATACCTGCTGCAATTCCCGCCCATACAAACAATTCACCCGGATTGATGTGTGGGAACACCCCATTTGAGGTATGACAAAACTGCATTTGAGCTGCTACAAATCCAGGTTTATAAAACTCTGGTAAAAAGCGTCCCATGCTAATTGCCATTGGATTGCCTAGCACAAAAGCAGATATAAATGGAAGTATCATATAGCGGCTTACCGGATTCTTTGTTGAAGCCTGAGCAATACGATTTACGCGTTCTTCTCCCAAGAAAGCAATTAATGCATTCATGGCAACCAATAGCATCAATACAACTGGTACAATACCTGTCATCCAACTAATAAACGTTTCTCCACCTAATTGAAAGAGGTGCATAAACCCTTCTGCAAATTTAGAAATATAATTCATTTTCATTTCTCCTTTTTAATTCATTTTGAAAAGAACATTTTTATTCGAGCTGGTATATGGGATAACTGAGCACCCAAATTAAATAATGGGACAGCTTTAGGTACATCTTTATAATTACCAGCTTCCGTCCGAAGAAATACTTCACGAGCATCTTCAATCGCAATACGCAATAACTTATTTTCCTTGCGAATCATAGGATTATAGTTATCGAAATAATGGATATCTTTACCTACATAGGTAGGCATTGGCTTAAAACGCGCAAGAACTGTTACACCTTGCATTTTGCGTGCATCCAAAACATGCCCTCTACGATCAACTGCAAACATCACAATTGTTCCAGACTGTACCTTTCCAGCCCTACGGCCAATAGCAACGCGTCCCTTCTTACGTAGTTCTGAATAAACCTGATTGAAATTCTTCAACTGCTTCATTCCAAACACTATTTGAAGAATGTAAGCTGTTATTACGATTCCCCCAATAATAAATGCTTGCTCCATTTTTTCCTCCTACTATCAAAGCAATTGTTTTTTATCTATCTTATTTAGACCCAATCTCTCTTCTACCCTTGATTCTGAAACCTGTCGAAACATGTTATCAAAAATCTTATACAATAAATCTTGCTGATGTTCATTTAAATATTTAGGAATCAGTAAAAGTAAAAAATCTTGAACTTCTTCTTTTCTATTCGTCTTTACTCCAGCCATTTGTGGTGCTATTATTAAAGTTAACTGAGTTAAGTCTTCAACAGTTAAGTGTGGAAATGCGTATCCTGTCGCAGCTAGTGTTTTTTCAGAGGATTCCTTCGCTAACAATTGTCTATAACCTTCTTCCGTTAACAGTTTATTGTCCACTAACCTCCGACCTAAACAGTCTAGGTTTTCTTCATAGCCAGATTTAGTGCTTGCTTGAAAAGTGTATACTTGACAAGACAATTGAATCTTGCGTGCTAATACTGTTTTTTCTAAGCGCTCCCTATCTGCCTGATTTTCCTTGGTCACTAATGACAAGGAGAAATAAGGTTGAATTAGTTCTGACCCATATAAAACGTTGTCCGTAAAAATTAAGTCATATTTTTGATTCAACTCTTGATAAGTAGGATGGTTAGTAAAATCAAGAAAATCAACTGACACTGCCGATCCGAAAAACGTTTGTAATTGATTGCTCACTAAATATTCAAAACTAGACCCTGAATTAGCAAGTACTGCCACCCTAGAAATAAGTGGTAACCGTTGTCTAGCTAAGAGTAGTTCCATCCATGCTGCTAATAGTAAAACCTCATGGCGAGAAAAACGAATACCCGTTTTTAAACTCATCCCCTCAAGGAAATGGCTAGCTAATACCGATGAAAAGGCACTCTTAATCAAATCGTCTCGAACACTAATCTCTGTGGCATGCCAATGTAAAACACTTCTATTTATCAAATAAATCATATGACTTTCCAAGAGATTGGCACTTTCTTCAACAGGAATACTGATTCCAAACTCCAAAATTATTTCTTCCAACAACTCTGTAGCCAAACTATGGACTACAGGATTGTTTATCTTAGATTGAATTAATCCAACCTGCATCGGAAGTGTAATGAATATTTTTTCTAAAAACGTCAATTCCCGTTGCCAACAGTATTGAAGGACATCATAGAAGATTCCTGGAAGATCTAACTGTTCCTTGTAGGTAAACCATTCAACACCCTCTTCCTCCAATACTTCTCCTCGCCTTACCCAAGAAATACGCAAGGTAGAGAGAAATACACGCTGAATTGCTAGGGGTAAGTTTTGATTTCTCAGATAAATCTGATAAGTTTCCATAATATCTTCTGGAAGCTCTGGAGGATCATCTAGGTAATCAATTACTTCGTACAAGAAAAGGAGACGTTTATTGAGCTCAGTCCCCATCAAGCGAATACCTACTCCTGTTTTGGACTCTAGCTGCAACTGATATTTCTCTAACAGTAAGCGCATACGCTGTAAATCACGCCCCAAGCTTCGGCGGCTAATTTCTAAGGCTTCGGCAATGTCTTCTGCGGAAACAAAATCTCTAGACTTTAAGAGATAAAAGAAACATAAGGCTTGACGTTTATGAAATGAATTCAAATCTGTTTGTGCCAACAAATCTTGCGATAAGAGCTTTTCTAATTTTTCGGCATCCAACACTTCAAAACTTACAATACCTTCTACTTCTTTCAGGGATAAGATATGATTGTAGCTATATAACAAACTTTCAATCAATAAACGAATCGAACGTTTGGAAAGATTGAGCCTATCACAAAGAGCCCCATAACTAGCACTAGGATGTGATAACAAATATCTCAATAATTCTCGTTTATTTATCTCTAGACTCATCTTACCTCTTTTCTATCCTCGGGTCTTACCTCCCGCCACATTGGTTGTTACACCAGTAATATAACTGGCGCGATCAGAAAGATAATAAGCAACAAGGTCCGCAACTTCAGTTAAGCGTCCGCTTCGTCCGAGAGGAGTTGTGCTTGTACTACTGTATCCTGCTCGTAACTCTTCAACTGTCTTACCACGAGTATAAGCTAGAGCCTCCTCATAGGCTAATGTACGTAAACCTGTTGCTTCCATAATTCCTGGAGCTACACCGACCACTCTTACCTGATGTTTTGCAAGTTCTTTTGCCCAAGAACGTGTTAATGAATATACTGCACCCTTTGTGGCTGCGTAGATGCTTTGTCCTTCACTACCTTCAAGTCCTGCCTCGGAAGCCATATTAACAATGACTCCTGCTTTTTTACCTACTAAAATACGACCTACCTCTTGTGAAACAAAGAACAAACCTTTAATGTTGATACTCATCATCTTATCAAATTTGACTTCATTCAATTCGAAAGGTCCCCCTGCTTTTTTCGAATCAACCAATAGACTAGGTATATTAATACCAGCGTTATTAACTAGACCATCAACTGTGCCAAATTTATCAACAGTTTCTTTAACTGATGCACGTACATTATCCAAGCTTGTTACGTCTGTTTTAACAAACAAATAATTGGAATGCTCCAAGTCTGAGTGAGAGATATCAAAATTGGCTACCTTTGCACCATCTGCTAATAATTCTTCTACCACAGCTCGTCCAATTCCTGAACTTCCGCCAGTAACTACATAAACCTTGCCATTAATATTTAACCAATCTTCCATGGTTGAACCTCCATAATCTTTATATTTGCTTACATTATACTGTAAGCGTTATCGAAGATTAAGGACACTATTTTTCTAGATGTAATGAAATTCGTGTCTATATAAAAGCACATCTAATAAAAGTGTTAAATATCATCAACCTTAAACACCTAATGTTTTTTATTCATTTAAATAGTTGTTAAGAAAAATTGATTTAGATTATCTAATCATAGGTTTTTACTTTACAAATTGAAGATACTTACCTTTAGGACTATACCAGTTTAATTGTTGACATGTACCGAAACTAGTTATATAATGACTTTGTTCAGTTCAATAATAGGACAATGAACTATACCAATTTTGTAGGAAAGGTGTAGTAATTTAAAGGTTGCTACAGGTAATAATTAATGTGTGGAATTGTTGGAGTTGTTGGAAATAACAATGCAGCGGATATCTTAATACAGGGTCTCGAAAAGTTGGAATATCGTGGTTATGACTCAGCAGGTATTTATGTGACTGATGTCCCAGATAAAGGTAGTCTAGTTAAATCAATTGGTCGTATTGCAGATCTTCGTGCTAAAATTAGCTCTGATGTTAAAGGAAAAACTGGTATTGGTCACACACGTTGGGCAACACATGGTCAAGCAACTGAGGATAATGCTCACCCACATACTTCGGAAACAGGGCGCTTTGTTTTAGTTCATAACGGAGTTATTGAAAATTATCTCCAAATTAAAGAAGAATACTTGCAAGGACACAATTTTAAAGGTCAGACAGATACTGAAATTGCAGCTCACTTGATTGGTAAATTCGTTGAGGAAGATGGTTTATCAGTTCTTGAAGCCTTTAAAAAAGCTCTTCATATTATCCAAGGGTCATATGCGTTTGCCCTTGTTGACTCTCAAACACCAGATACGATTTATGTTGCCAAAAACAAATCTCCGCTTTTGGTTGGTGTTGGTGAAGGTTACAACATGGTTTGCTCAGATGCCATGGCTATGATTCGTGAAACTAGTCAATTTATGGAAATTCACGATAAAGAGTTGGTTGTTCTGACCAA
>OFLQ01000418.1_pt1 | contig 7059 bp, 6 predicted proteins | sample 1540881 | NCBI WGS metagenome assembly OFLQ01 (sample SAMEA4413047, study PRJEB24355) | metagenome | biome: human; feature: gut; material: faeces | place: United Kingdom | collected 2010
GTTTAATCGGTTGGAACCAAGATACACAACCACAGGATATTTTAGAAAATGAGATCAATGCAAGACTCATTATCATCGATGAAATGTCAATGGTAGATACTTGGTTGTTCCATCAATTTTTAAGCGCTGTGCCTTTAGAAGCACAAATTGTATTTGTCGGAGATGAAGATCAGTTACCATCAGTAGGTCCAGGACAGGTATTTAAAGACCTTATTGATTCTGAAATAATACCGCGTGTTAATCTTACCGAAGTATATCGTCAGCAAGATGGTTCCAGTATTATTGACTTAGCTCACCGTATGAAATTAAATGAACCTATCGATATTACTAAACGTTATCATGATCGTAGTTTTATTCGTTGTGGTACGAATCAAATTCCAGACGTTGTTGATAAAGTAGTTAAAAGCGCTGTAGCTAAAGGCTATGATATGAGTGATATACAAGTTTTGGCTCCTATGTATAAAGGTAACGCTGGTATTAAGAGACTTAACCAAGTTCTACAATCTATTCTTAATCCGAAGCAACAAGATGATCGTGAAATAGAATTTGGTGAAGCTGTGTTTAGAAAAGGGGATAAAGTACTTCAGTTAGTTAATCGACCTAATGATAATATATTTAATGGGGATATAGGTATAATAGTAGGTATATTTTGGGCCAAAGAAAATGCTCTAAATAAGGATGTGTTAGTTGTAGATTTTGAAGGTAATGAAATTACATTTACTAAACAAGATTTAATGGAACTAACACATGCATATTGTACATCTATCCATAAATCACAAGGTTCAGAATTTCCTATTGTAATTATGCCTATTGTTAGACAATATTATAGGATGTTACAACGTCCCATTCTTTATACAGGATTAACTAGAGCTAAACAATCACTTGTTTTGCTTGGTGAACAAGAAGCATTTGATATAGGTTTAAAAACAAATGGACAAATACGATTAACGCAATTAAATGATTTGTTAAAATCGTATTTTGGACAAAACAAAGATAATTTAACTACAAATAAACAAACGATTAACGAACAAAAAGAAAATAACAATCATCTGGATTTGAAAAATGAAAAAGAAAATGATATCCAATTAAACGAGTCGACAATTTTCCAAATCGATCCAATGATTAATATGGGGGAAATGACGCCATATGACTTCGTTGAACGTTGACAAATCAATAAAAAGAAAATAAAATGAAATTAAGTAAGTATAGAGACGAGTAAATAACTTTTGAATTATAGAGATGTACTGGTTGGTGAAAAGTACAAACAAAATTATTGAATGCTACTCTATATTAGTTAAATAAAGTATACAAAGTGATAAGAAATAGTAGACAAACAAAATTCAAGTATGTAAATAGGTCACAATTCTTATAACTAGGGTGGTACCGCGATAACGTTCGTCCCTTTGTGGATGAACGTTTTTATATTCTTGAATAATACTCAACTATGACTATCTAACTGCGATAACAAAAACGTATGAAGGAGAGTTTTTATTTATGAAAAAAATGAAAGCTAGTGAAATTAGGCAAAAATATTTGGATTTCTTTGTAGAAAAAGGACATATGATTGAACCGTCTGCACCACTTGTACCTATCGATGATGATTCATTATTGTGGATCAATTCTGGTGTAGCTACCTTGAAAAAATACTTTGACGGACGCGAAACTCCTAAAAAACCAAGAATTGTCAATTCTCAAAAAGCTATACGAACAAACGATATAGAAAACGTCGGTTTTACTGCTCGCCATCATACTTTTTTTGAGATGCTAGGTAATTTTTCAATCGGTGACTACTTTAAACATGAAGCGATTGAATTTGCTTGGGAATTTCTAACAAGTGATAAATGGATGGGCATGGAACCTGAGAAGCTATATGTGACTATTCATCCTGAAGATACTGAAGCTTTTAGAATTTGGCATGAAGACATTGGTTTAGAGGAAAGTCGCATCATTCGAATAGAAGGCAATTTTTGGGATATCGGGGAAGGACCATCTGGACCAAATACAGAAATTTTCTATGATCGTGGATCGGCTTATGGAAAAGATGATCCTGCTGAAGAAATGTATCCTGGTGGTGAAAATGAAAGATATTTAGAGGTTTGGAATCTAGTGTTTAGTGAGTTTAATCACAATAAAGACAATACTTACACACCACTACCAAATAAAAATATTGATACTGGCATGGGATTAGAACGTATGACGTCTATCTCACAAAATGTAAGAACAAATTATGAAACAGACTTATTTATGCCTATAATTAAGGAAGTAGAACATGTTTCAGGAAAAAAATATTTAATTGATGATGCACAAGATGTTGCATTTAAAGTTATCGCAGACCACATTAGAACGATTTCTTTCGCAATTGCTGATGGCGCATTACCAGCTAATGAGGGTAGAGGATATGTATTAAGAAGATTATTACGCAGAGCAGTTCGCTTTAGCCAATCATTAGGAATTAATGAACCATTTATGTATAAACTTGTTGATATAGTCGCTGATATCATGGAACCATATTATCCAAATGTCAAAGACAAATCCAACTTTATTAAACGTGTCATAAAATCAGAGGAAGAACGCTTCCATGAAACGCTTGAGGAAGGTCTTACGATTTTAAATGAACTGATAAAAGAAGCGAAGAATAGTGATCAGGTTATTAAAGGTCATGATGCTTTTAAGTTATATGATACTTATGGATTCCCAATAGAATTAACTGAAGAATTAGCAACTCAAGAAAATTTGTCTGTTGATATGCCTACTTTTGAACAGGAAATGCAACAACAGAGAGATCGAGCTAGACAAGCTCGACAGAATTCTCAATCAATGCAAGTTCAAAGTGAAGTACTAAAAAATATTCAAGATGAAAGTCAATTTGTTGGCTATGAAACTACGGACTATCAATCATTAATAACTCATATCATATACAATGGTGAAGAAGTTAAACATGTTGAAGCAGGAGAAACAATTTACTTTATTTTAAGAGAAACGCCTTTCTATGCAGTAAGTGGTGGACAGGTCGCAGATAAGGGAACAGTTGGTAATGAGAGCTTTGAAATAAATGTAACTGACGTAACTAAAGCGCCTAATGGCCAAAACTTACACAAAGGTATTGTGCAATTTGGTGAAGCAACACAGAACGCGAAAGTAGAAGCACGTGTTAACAAAGAGGATAGAGGACTTATTCAAAAAAATCATAGTGCTACACATTTATTACATGCTGCATTAAAAGAAGTATTAGGAGATCATGTTAATCAGGCTGGTTCGTTAGTAGAACCTGAAAGACTACGTTTTGATTTCTCACATTTTGGTCCTATGACACAAGAAGAAATTAATTTAGTAGAACGTAGAGTAAATGAAGAAATTTGGAGAGCTATCGACGTCCGTATTCAAGAAATGAGTATTGAAGAAGCCAAATCAATAGGCGCTATGGCTTTATTTGGTGAAAAATATGGAGATATTGTTCGCGTTGTCAATATGGCACCATTTTCAATAGAATTGTGCGGTGGAATACATGTGAATAATACTGCGGAAATTGGTCTCTTTAAGATTGTGAGTGAATCTGGAACAGGTGCCGGTGTTAGAAGAATTGAAGCTTTAACAGGTAAAGGTGCATTCTTACATCTTGAAGAAATTGAAACACAGTTTAATAATATTAAAAATCATTTAAAAGTTAAATCCGATAACCAAGTAGTTGAAAAAGTTAAACAACTTCAAGAAGAAGAAAAAGGACTGCTTAAACAATTAGAACAACGCAACAAAGAAATAACATCACTAAAGATGGGGAACATTGAAGAACAGGTTGAGTTGATTAATAATTTGAAAGTTTTAGCAACAGAAGTAGAAATTCCAAATCCAAAAGCGATACGTTCAACTATGGATGACTTTAAATCTAAACTTCAAGATACTATTATAGTGTTAGTCGGACAAGTTGATGGAAAGGTTTCTGTAATTGCTACAGTACCAAAATCACTTACAAATCAAGTAAAAGCTGGAGATCTTATCAAAAACATGACACCAATTATTGGTGGAAAAGGTGGAGGTCGTCCTGATATGGCTCAAGGTGGCGGAACTCAACCTGAAAAAATAACAGAAGCATTACGCTTTATTAAAGATTACATTAAAAATCTATAACTCCAATGAATAATGGTGTAGAATTAAAGTGAGTTAGAATACGCTTATTAAGGAGTGTCGTATATGGAAAATTTTGATAAAACAATGAAATTTAGTTATGAAGAAATTCCAAAGGAAGATGTCAAATCAGTTCTTCAGAATGTCCATCGTACATTAGAAGAACGTGGATATAATGCAGTTAATCAAATAGTGGGTTACTTATTATCTGGAGATCCTGCATATATTCCACGTCAAAATGAAGCAAGAAACCAAATACGTCATATAGACCGTGATGTAATTATGGAAGAACTCGTTTCAAACTATTTAAAAGAGTCTAAGAATTAATATGCTAAAGCATAAAATTTTAGGACTAGATGTTGGAAGTAAAACTGTTGGCATTGCTATAAGTGACCTTATGGGTTGGACTGCTCAAGGGTTAGACACACTCCGTATCAACGAAGAACAAGATGATTTAGGAATTGATCAACTCGTGAAGATTATTAAAGATAATCAAGTTGGAACTGTTGTTATTGGCTTGCCCAAGAATATGAACAATTCAATAGGTTTTCGGGGAGAGGCTTCAATAAAATATAAAGAAAAGTTACAAGAGTCTATCCCTTCTATTGATATTGTTATGTGGGACGAACGTTTAAGTACAATGGCTGCTGAAAGATCTTTACTTGAAGCAGATGTTTCAAGACAAAAAAGAAAAAAGGTAATAGATAAAATGGCAGCTGTATTTATTTTACAAGGCTATTTAGATTCTATTCAATAAAGGAGAAATTAAAAATGACAGAACATAATCACGATGCTGAGTTAACAATAAATAATGAAGAGGAATTACTTACGTTATATGATGAAAACGGAAATGAAGTTTTATACCGTAAAATGTTAGAATTTTATCATCCACAATTCAAAAAAGAATATGTCGTTCTTGCAGAAGAAGGTGCACAATCAGATGACGAAGATATGATTGAACTTGTACCAATGATAAATGAACCTGATGAGTCTGGTGATGGAGGGAAATTAGTCCCTATTGAAACAGATGAAGAATGGGATATGATTGAAGAAGTTGTAAATACTGAGATTAACGAATAATCTTTAAAAGATGTTGTATGAGAAGTGTAATTGAGTTTCTAGGTCTCTTACATCAAGGAATTATATTGAGAGGGAAAGTTTAATATTATTAAATTTTCAACTTAGTTACCATCTTAAATTACTTTCAAAATGCCTGAGACAATCAATGCTGTCCCAGGCATTTTAATATTAGAATTATTTGAATTTACCCTACTAATAATAGTGCTTGGAGACATATTCGTATAATTGCCTCTTATAAAAATCTTTGAATTATGGTAAAATGTCTAAAGTTAATTTCTATGAATACTCATATTTACTTCTAATATAAAAGTATAGAAGAATTACTATTATAATCAGTCATTTTCATTGATTAACTATCAACATAATCAATACATGGGCTGATTTATTTTGTTTTTGTAATTGTTAATGATAAAGGAAGTTTTAATGATATGGATTCAAATCAAAAATATTTAGCACAATTACATCAATCAATTGATACTGAAATCGAAGAACTTAGAGTTTATGCTGAAGAAAATCAAGTTCCTATTGTAGATAAATTAACACTTGATTTGATAAGACAACTCATTCGAATGAATAGAACTAAAAATATTTTAGAAATTGGTACAGCCATTGGTTATAGTTCAATGCAATTCGCTAATATTTCGAAAGATATAAATGTAACAACAATTGAACGAAATGAAGACATGATTCATCTTGCAAAAAAGTTCATAAAAAAGTATCGATACCAGAATCAAATCCGTTTAATTGAATACGATGCTTTGAATGCATTTGAACAAGTCAATGACAAACAATATGATATGATATTTATCGACGCAGCTAAAGCACAATCAATGAAATTTTTCCAACTATATACACCGTTATTAAAAAAAGGTGGAATTGTGGTTACTGATAATGTTTTATATCATGGATTTGTTTCAAATATAGACGTTGTTCGTTCGAGAAATGTGAAACAAATGGTTAAGAAAGTGCAACAGTACAATGAATGGTTGATGGAGCAATCTCAATTTACAACAAACTTTATAAATATGGATGATGGATTAGCAATATCTATAAAAGGAGAATGACTATGGTTGAATTATTAGTTACTCCTAAGTCAATAACTCATATGGAAACACTAATAGATAAAGGTGCAGACGCATTTGTTATTGGTGAACAAAAATTTGGTTTAAGACTGCCGGGAGAATTTAATCGTGATGCTATGCAAGAAGCTGTAGCATTAGCCCATAAAAATAACAAAAAAGTATACGCTGCTGTGAATGGTATTTTCCATAATTACCACTTAGATGCCTTGGAAGACTATATTAACTTTTTACATGATATTCAAGTAGATCGCATTATATTTGGTGATCCAGCTGTCGTTATGTATGTTAAACAACACGAGCATCCAATTCCATTAAATTGGGATGCTGAAACTCTTGTAACGAATTATTTTCAGTGTAATTACTGGGGGAAAAAAGGTGCAAATAGAGCAGTTTTAGCTCGAGAACTTAGTTTAGATGAAATAATTCATATTAAAGAGCATGCTGATGTAGAGATAGAAGTTCAAGTTCATGGTATGACTTGTATGTTTCAATCCAAAAGAATGCTATTAGGAAATTATTATACTTTCCAAGAGCGACAAATGAAGATAGAACGCCAACATGATCATGGAGACTTATTATTATATGATGAAGAAAGAGATAATAAATATCCAGTTTTTGAAGATTATAATGGTACTCACATCATGTCTCCAAATGATATCTGTTTAATAGAAGAATTAGAGCCTTTTTTTGAGGCAGGAATAGATGCGTTTAAGATAGATGGTATTTTACAAAGTGAAGAATATATAAATGTAGTCACAGAGCAATATCGAGAAGC
>OFLQ01000433.1_pt1 | contig 6473 bp, 4 predicted proteins | sample 1540881 | NCBI WGS metagenome assembly OFLQ01 (sample SAMEA4413047, study PRJEB24355) | metagenome | biome: human; feature: gut; material: faeces | place: United Kingdom | collected 2010
GAAATTCTTGTTCGTAGGTCATATTTTCCTCTTCATTTTAAAAACCAGCTTAACGCTGGCTTCATTTTCTACTAATAATGTGTAGAGCTCATAGCCTTACAGTCTCCTATTATAACAAATAATTAGAAATTTGACTAGGTTCTAAACTCTTTATATAAGGCTTTAATGTCATTTGGACGTGTGCGGCAGCAGCCACCTAAAATCTTAACTCCAAACTGAGCATGCCAATCTTTACTATGTTCAACTAAGGTTAAAGCATCCTTATCCTTAGGTTTCCAAGTCTGCGTACTGCCATCATAAACCTCACCTGAGTTAGGGTAAGTAATGAGGGCTTTTCCAGCATTTTTAAGAATAGCAAGAGCCTGATCATAAAGAAGAGGCGAACTACAGTTGATTCCTAGGGCCAAGATTTGGTCTGACTGGGAAACAAGCTTGGCAATCTCATCTAAAGAAGTCCCATCACTGATAGTGGCTGATTCTTGGACTGTAAAACTGAGATAAGCTTCTGATTCTGGAAATTCTTCAGCCAGGAGTTCAATCAAGGCTTGTGCTTCTAAACGATTTGGAATAGTTTCCAAAGCTAGCAAGTCCACACCTTGATATAGGAGAATTTGAATCCTAGGCCGATGAAAATCCTTAAGCTCCTCGATAGTAATTTGACCATAATCACCACTATACTCAGAACCATTAGCCAAATAAGCTGCGTAAGGACCGACATCTCCAGAAATCAAAGGATATGGTCGTTTTGCTTTCTCAGTCTCATCTAATGCTGCCCATACCTTATCACGTGCATTCTTTGCCAACTGAACTGTCAAGACAATAATCTGCTCCGCTTCTTTCTCAGTAAGTCCAGCCTCCATCAAGCCTGGCAAGGTCGCCTGATAAGACGATGTGGTAATCAAGTCAGCCCCAGCGGCTACATAGGTTTCGTGGATTTTTTGAATAACTTCTGGCTTTTCAAGAAGGTACTTGGCTGACCAGAGTTTGCCAGAAATATCATAACCCAAGCTCTCCATCTCTGTTCCTAGAGCTCCATGAAGAATGAGGGGAGATTTATTTTCCAAATAATCTTTAAATGTTGCCATACAAGGCCTCCTTACCATTTTTTAAAGCGAAGGTAGTGATAGAGGTAGCAGAAAATCATGAAAGGAATACCGAAGTAAAGTCCCGCACGTTGTGAACTATCCCAAGCAATCCCAAGCACAGAAATGGCCAAGAGAACGATAGTGATATAAGGGAGGATTGGGTTAAACGGTGTCTTGTAATCCAACTCATCATCAGAATGTTCTAAATTCCACTGTTTACGGAAGTTGATTTGTGCCAAAGGAATGGAGAGCCAGACAACAACAACTGCAAAACCAGCGATTGATACCAGAGCTAGATAAACCGTATCTGCAGCATAGATACTTGAAAAGAGCGATAAAACTGCTCCTGCCATGGAAATCAAAAGGGCTGTCATTGGAACTCCATGTTTATTAATTTTCACTAGCTTTTTATTGAGCATTCCCTCATTGGCCAAAGACCAAAGCATACGGCTTGAAGCGTAGAGTCCCGAATTCCCAGCAGAAAGAATAGCTGTCAGGATAACAAAGTTCATGATGTCTGCCGCAAATGGAATTCCCATCTTGTCAAAAACATCAACGAAAGGTGCTGAAGATACCCCTGCTTCTTTCATGGGAAGAAGCGAAGCCAATACCACAATGGTCAAGACAAAGAAGATAACCAAGCGTCCAATGGTCGTTTTAATAGCACGTGGAACAGCCTCTTTAGGATTATCTGTCTCACCAGCTGCGATACCGATTAACTCTGTTCCCGAAAAGGCGTAGTTAACCGCCAACATGACTGACACAATGGCAAGACCACCATTTGGAAAGAGACCATTAGCCGTCAAATGCTTGAACATAATAGCTTCACGATGACCATCAAAGCTGACCAAACCAAACATAGCCCCCAGACCTAGGATGATAAAAACCAAGATAGCAATAACCTTTATAGAAGAAAAGAAAGATTCCGCTTCCGCAAAAGACCTTACGCTCAGAGCATTAATTCCAAAAATCACCAAGGCAAAGAAGGCCGCAAACATCCAAGCCGGAACTGATGGAAACCAACGTTGCATCAACATGGCCGCACCCAGAAATTCTGTCCCCAAGGCTACCGTCCAACAAATCCAATAAAGCCAAGCTACCGTAAAGCCGGTTCCCGGACTGATAAATTTAGTGGCATAGGTGTGAAAGGATCCCGTTACTGGCATAGCAACAGCTAGCTCACCTAATGAAAGCATGACCAAGTAAACAACGATAGCCCCCACAAGATAAGATAGGATAGCTCCAAGGGGGCCTGCTTGTGCAATCGTATAGCCTGAGCTAAGAAAGAGACCGGTACCAATGACACCACCTAGCGAGAGCATAAAGAGGTGGCGTGAGGTCATCTTCCGTTGGAACTGACCTTCATTTTCATAATTATGGTTTTCCATAGATTCCTCCAATAGATGTGATAAAACAAGCTTATCACAATATCATCCCCTTGGATAATAGGTGGAAACTATCAAAGAGATAGACAAAAACTATCGCAAGAAAAAAACTCGGATCTCTCCGAGCTCTTTTTATAATTCTGCTAAAATCGTATCCCATGCTTCATCATAACCGTCACGTGTGACAGATGAAAAGACGATGAAATGGTCATTTCTTCCTCTTGTTAGCTTTTTGACAATAATCTTTAATATTATTTTTTATTCCATCTAATAGAGGGATAAATTCAGTAAAATCATACTCCATATAATTATTTTGAATATATTTTGAAAGAATATCTTTCCCATAGTGATCTGCATTGCTTGACTTGGAAAAGCTTTTCCCATTGAGAATAGGGAAAGTATTTCGTTTTTCCAATAAATCTTCAATATCAGAAGAGTCAGACTTTTTCTCATTAGGAATGAAAGGTGTAGCCATTATATACAAACTACCTTTTTTAGAAATATAATTGAAGTTGTCTTTTCTGACTATATCTAAATGATCATTATTGACATCCAAATCCTTTGCAATATCAAAAAAACTGTAGAGAGGATAATCCTTAGGTTCATTATCAAAAAGAAAAATTGTAGGATAATTGGGAGTTCTCTTAGTTAATTGTTGAAAAAAATCCATATAATTTATGTATAATGGGTACTCACTCGGTTTTAGTCTATATCTTTGTTTTTTCTTTTTTTTCTGATTGTAGTACAAGTTATCAGAAAAATAATAATACCATTTGTGAAATCCTGTTCCTCCCTCAGGTACATTAAAAAGATACTCAATCGTATTACTATGATTCAGAAAATCAATTTTAAACAAGAACTTGTCGCCATTTTTTTCAATAAGTTCTGGATATGATTTATACATTTTTTTTAACGCTGCTTTTATGTACCTTGGATCTGTCTTCCCTTCAGTAACGATAATAGGTTTATCATTTGCAAAAAAATTTTTATAAAACAGAAATTTTTTATATTCTTTTTCTCTAGTATTAAATGAAGACATATACATATCCTTTTCTTCCTGACTAATTCTATAGAATTCTTCAGGTAGTTTATATGTATCATGCTTTTTATTATAGAATAACTCTCTTCTCAAATCCCTATTAAAAAATATATATTTCCAATAATAGCTTGATTCTGATTTTTTTTCTGAACTTCTTCCTAAAAGATATTTATTAGCTTCAAAATTATTATTTATTAAAGACTTTTTATACAATAAATAATTATTATATTGGTCAACCTGATGAATAAAGGCAAATCGACCTGTCAATTGTTCAATTGTGCCCTTCCTTCCATCAATTTCAAACTCCTTATCCATGTATAGTTTATGAGCCATTGCACGAGTATTCTTTATATACTCTCTTTTAACATTTATTTTCTTATTAACAACCAAACCTGTAACTTCTTGTCGTTGCATTTCATTACTTAATCTAGTTTTTGCATTATTTATTGTAAAACCTGATTGAATAATAACTTCCTCTAAATCTGCTAAAAATTTATCTAACTCTTTAGTTGACCTCAACTTATTAGACCCTAATTTGCGATTTGTTGAAAAAGTCATATCATCTGCATATCTACTGTATGTAAAGCGATATTTTTTTGCAATTTTTACAATCCTATAATCTAAGATTCTAGTAATCAAGTTCGTAATAATTGGTGAAGAAGGGGCTCCCTGAGGTAACTTTCCTTTGTAACATGCAATTTGTGCTATTACGGTAGCCACTTCAGGAGACACTCCAAAATCCCTATCTTTTATAAAGAAGCCTCTTACTCTTCCAAAATTAAAACTATCGAAAAAATCTTTTAAATCAATATTTAACACATATTTTTTATTCCTATGTAGTTGTGAGTTCGTTATTATACTCTTATTCTTTTCAAATGCATGCGATAAGTTGGGGATTTTAATATTCTTTCCTTTAGATTTAGATTCCAAATCTTCAATGTAACAATCCCAAAGAAGTTTTGCTAACTTTTTCTGAAGTATTTTTAATTCTTTTTTAGGAGCATTAATAATTCTCTCCCCTCCACTTTTTTTAGGAATTGTAAAAGTCTCATATAGTTCCTCTGTACGCAAAACATACAATACATAATTCATAAATCTACTATTTGAAAATCCCAAAAGTCTTGCAAAATCATCCTTGGACTCAACATTAGTTAATTTATTCATAAAACCTCTCCATATAAAAAAAAAGCGTATGAAAACTCTTACGCGGACGACAGTATACAAATACCAACTTTTCAGCTGATGTCATTTAAGTCACCTGAACTTTTTCATTTTTTCTTAATAGGAAATATACTGGAGGAGCTAAACACCTTCAACACATTTTCATTATTACTTGCGAATCACAAGTCAAAAATCTAATCATACGCTTTTTTTATACTATCATAGAGACTTCTTTATGTCAATAAATGATAAAATTCAAAAAAACTCGGATCTCTCCGAGCCTTTTTATAATTCTGCTAAAATCGTATCCCATGCTTCATCATAACCGTCACGTGTGACAGATGAAAAGACGATGAAATGGTCTTTTTTATCGAAATTGAGTTTTTTCTTAATAATTGATTCGTGCTTGTTCCATTTTCCGCGAGGAATCTTGTCAGCCTTAGTCGCTACAACGATGACCGGAATTTCATAATACTTGAGAAATTCATACATTTGGATATCGTCTTGAGTTGGTTCATGTCGGAGGTCAACCAAGCTAACAACGACACGAAGATTATCTCGAGTCACGAGGTACTCCTCAATCATTTTGCCCCATTTGGCACGTTCTTTTTTAGACACACGGGCATAACCGTAACCTGGCACATCCACAAAACGAAGCTTATCGTCAATATTGTAGAAATTAAGCAACTGAGTTTTCCCTGGTTTCCCAGAAGTACGTGCTAGGTTTTTACGACCAAGAAGTGTATTGATAAAGCTTGATTTACCAACATTCGATCGTCCTGCTAGGGCAACCTCAGGGAGGTCATCTTGGGGATAGTGGCTCTTATTCGCCGCACTGAGCAAAATCTCAGCATTGTGCGTATTTAGGACTTGTTCTTCAGCCATAGAACCTCCTTATGCTGTTTCCAAAACTGGAGCAGCTGTGCCGTCAACGGCTTCTTTTGTAATACGAACCTTAGTCACATCTTCCTGACTCGGAATCTCAAACATGACATCCATCATGACTTCCTCAATAATAGAGCGAAGGCCACGCGCACCGGTCTTACGTTCAATTGCCTTACTTGCAATAGCTTCAAGAGCATCCTGGTCAAACTCCAGTTCAACCCCATCATAAGACAAGAGAGTTTGGTACTGTTTAACCAAGGCATTTCTAGGCTCTGTCAAGATACGAACCAAGTCGTCAACCGTTAACTGTTCAAGGGCCGCAAGGACTGGCAAACGTCCGATAAACTCAGGGATAAGACCGAATTTTTGAATATCTTCAGCCACAATTTCTTGCATGTATGATGAGTCATCATCAATTGCCTTATTATTTTGACCAAAACCAATGATTTTCTCACCAAGACGTTGCTTAACGATATCTTCGATACCATCAAAAGCACCACCAACGATAAAGAGAATATTCTTAGTATCAATTTGAATCATCTCTTGGTTAGGGTGTTTACGACCACCTTGAGGGGGAACGCTGGCTACTGTTCCTTCGATAATCTTCAAGAGGGCTTGTTGAACCCCTTCACCAGAAACGTCACGAGTGATTGATACATTTTCACCCTTTTTAGCAATCTTATCAATCTCGTCAACATAGATGATACCACGTTCCGCACGTTCGATATTGAAGTCTGCCGCTTGAATCAGTTTGAGGAGGATATTTTCCACGTCCTCACCCACATAACCTGCTTCTGTCAATGATGTTGCATCCGCAATCGCAAATGGAACATTCAAGCTACGAGCCAAGGTCTGAGCCAAGAAAGTCTTCCCTGAACCAGTTGGTCCAATCATGAGAATATTTGATTTTTGCAAATC
>OFLQ01000467.1_pt1 | contig 5890 bp, 8 predicted proteins | sample 1540881 | NCBI WGS metagenome assembly OFLQ01 (sample SAMEA4413047, study PRJEB24355) | metagenome | biome: human; feature: gut; material: faeces | place: United Kingdom | collected 2010
CGCACCAACTCCTGACATCACCAGTAAAACACTAGCGCCAATTAACACAACCCGATTCGCTTTCTTTTGAGAAAAAGCTTTTACTTTTGGTACTTTTTCTGGTTTTTCTTTCTTCTTAATTTTTTTAAAATTCATCACTGCCTCCTAACAAATCTCTTTTTTTACCACAAAAAGAGTGTTCAAAATCATTTAACAACGTACTTTTATTCGCAGTACGAACTAACATGATCGTTCGTGTTGTCCCACGATAAAGATTCTTAATTTCTTTATAGTACGTATAATAATACGAACTATACATTTTCTCCCCAGACGGTTTTCTTAAATACTCTCCTTTTACAAAGATACTTGTACTTTTTGTCAAAGAAAATTCTGCGAGAAATTCTCTTTTTAAATTAATTGGCACATTTGTAATTCCCATAGCCATTAATTCTTTTTTTCTTGTGCTTATTTCATTAAAATCTTCTTGTGTGTAATGCTCTTCTTCAACAAAAAAGTCATATTCTTTTAACATATCTTGAATTAACATTTTAGAATATTTTTTATAAAACTCACTCCTTTCTCTAAACATAGGCATTATGTCTTGATTCATGTAACACCCCTCCTTTCCATTTTTTTATAGTATTTATGGTATCGTTCCATAAACTCTTCTCTTAACTCTTCCAACCCCTGCGTAACTGCTTTTTTAGAACGACTTATCATTAGTTCTTCATAACCCATAGGAAAATCATCATGTGCGAGAAAATAATTAAAAGCGACCTTCTTTTCTCGTCCTAAAATATAAGATAAATCATCTGCTCGATACTTTTCTAATGGCAGTTGTTGTTTGACGGTTTGTACGTGTACCCCACAAAATTTTTCTTCACTAATCACATCATATTCCACTCTAAATAATTTTAAACGGTCAAGAAAATTTCTCTGAACAATCCTTCCTAACTCTTTTTCATCAGGCGGATACCCCTTCTTCCGCTTATAGGTTTCATAAAATAACACAGCGATTTTCTTTTCACATTCCAAAAGTTTTTCTTGTTTCGCTGTTATTTTTTCAGCATTATAAGATTTAAAAATTAATGACTTAAAATCAAACATATACTGATTGACAAATTCTTCTTTAGTTAATTCTCTTGTTGATTTTACAATCATTTACCTCCATCTCCTTTAATTTTACACACAAAAAAAGACAGCAAAAACTGTCTTTGAAAAATTGTATCCTTACTTATTTAACTATAATAGTTTATTATAACAGCACCTACAAAACCTGCAGTTAAGAAAGCACTCAATATCGCTTGAAAAATAGGGACATTTATAGACTTAATAATACACACTTCTAGAATAAAAATTATTATTATACACGCTATAAACACAATACAATCAAATGGTTCTTCACAGTTATGCGTAAGCCATCTCCCATAAAGATAAAACAGAAACCCTCCTATTACTATATAAGTAACAGCCCAATAGAAAAAATGCAAAGGCTGTTTATCATTATATACCAGCAATTGAACCGGCGATACCCCAGAAAATTTTTCCAACAAAAGTTCATTTAATCTATTTAGTTTGATTAAAAAAGCTATTACAAAAATAGCATAGAATATGCATAACACAGCACGATAACCATTTTCCCTACTCAATATCCCTACTCCTTAATTATTGTTTTTTTCTTATTATCTCTTACCTCTTCTACAAGCAATAATTGTTTGTATATACTATATAAATTTTTTAGATATATAATAAAACTAACAAATATCACCACAAGAAAAATTCCCACAAGAAAAAAAGATAACTCCCAAATCAATTTTGTTATTTCTAACGAATTGGTTTGTTTAGCATAAAGCGTAAAAGTATTCTGCAAAAATTGATAAAAACTTTTCCAAATACCCGATACTATTGAGACAAAAAAAGTTACGCCAACAAATGTAAAGAAAGTTTTCTTATATTCATACGTTGACTTCAATCTTATATACAAATCATGCAATTCTCTATCCGTTAAAGATTCCATTCTCTTTCGTTCAATTTCGTAACGACCATAAGCTCTTCTTTCTCTCTCTTGAAGAGTAAAATACATTATTATTTTTCTCAAATCCATTCTACCCCTCCTCACATCATTTATTTTAACATATTTATTTTTTTTACTAAACCAATTCCGCAATCACAACAATTCGTCCATCAGTTTTTGTTGCTTGGTCGCAGGTAATTAAGGTTAAAGTTGGTTTTCTCGTAAGGTTTAAGATACTTGTATCCGTCATGTTCACATGTCGCTGTTCTTTAACTTTATAGCTATAAACATGTCCTGAACGGTCTTGTAACGTGATTGTTTCACCTACTGCTACATTTCCCAAGGAACTAAACATTAATCCGTCTACACCTGCATTATGCGCAGCTAACGTATAATTTCCTTTTCCCATTGTTTGTTTTGGTAACACCGTACAAGCGCCATACAACATTTTTTCAAAACTATCCCCTTCAAGAATTGGCATTTCTAAACCAATAGAAGCAATACGAATCGTTCCTAAAATATCGTCTTTTACTTGTTCAAAATCTTTCTGTGCTTCTTGCAGCGTTTCAACCGTTGGTCGTTCCCCTTCAGATAATGCAACACCAGTAGGAAGAGCTGTTTCTTCTGGTTCAACAGGTATTTCTGCACCAGTCACTGCCTCTGGTTGAGAAGAATTTGTTTTACTCGTTTTTATTTCCACTTGTTTCTTTGGCTTTTTTGCTTCCTCTAAACCAGAAGAGAGAAGCGTTTTGGCTTCTCTCGTAAATTCTTCTTTCTGATTTAAAGTGGCAAAAAAGAAACAAAAAAGAGCAATCATACCAAAACCAATTGCTCCCACAAGATATTTCTTCTTTTTTAGCCATTTCTTCATACACTATTCCTCCACTTTATTGGATACTTCAATACCTAATATCGGAATCACTTTTTCATTTGAATCTGTATACCATGCTGGATAAATGCTAATCACGCTATAATTTATCGCATAAGGATATTTCTTTAAAATATCTTTAACATAATATCCAGCCGGTGCAGTTTCTTCAACAATTTCAAATGTAATATCTACATCTGGTTCTAATATATTAACTAAATCAATTAATTTCATATTATTCTCCTTGCTCTTGTTTACCTTTGCGCTTCACCGCAACCATTGCGCCACTCAAACCAATCACAACCAAGGCACCTACCGCAAGTCCTGTACCATTACCAACATTCAAGTTTGTATTTGGTAAAATTTCAGGTTTTGCTTGTGGCGTTGTCACATTCACTTTGTTAGAATCTGTTGGTTCATCATTAATCACCAATTGTGCCACATTTGGAATCATAATATTTCCTTTATCATCAACATATTGAGAAAAATCTGCGTCTTTCAATTTCCCTTTAATGTACACAAACAACTGTTTTTCTTTTAATTTGTTTGGTTCATTGGCAGCCCAAGAAACTTTTTGTGTTTTTTCATCAACACTAATTTTTCCTTGATCCGTAATGTCTGTTCCATCAGCAAGAGTTACTTTCACTTCTTTATTCGCTTCCAATACATCTTCTAAATCATCTTGAATGACTAAAGACGTCATATCTTTAGTGTTTGGTACTTGCACATCTAATTTGAACGTCACTTCATCGCCTACTTTGGCACTGGTCAAATCCACTTCTTTATCGCCTTCAAGGATTTTCTTAGCGATAGACGGATCTTTTGGTGTGACAGTAGTTGTTGTTTCATCAGTTGGGACTTCTTTGTTGTTTTGGATAATTTTCGCTTTATTTGGAATTTGTAGTTTGCCATCGACAAGGTACTTATCTAAGCTGGCACCTTCACGAATTTTTGTTTGGAAATTGAATTTGTATTCGTGATTATAGAAATCCGCTGTTTTTAATACGTCGGCCTTTGCAACCATACGTACTAAATTGCCTTCATGCTTCGCTTCAAATTTATTGGTAACGTCCTTTCCTGCTTCGTCCGTGACTTTCACATCAGACACACGTTCCAATTCAGGAATCAGTTCGTCTTGCATTTCATAGTTGCTATAATAAAATTCTTTCATTTCATCAGGAACTTTATGTGTGATTGTATAGCTATATACTTCGCCTAATCCTTCTAAGGTATTCTTATCAACATTTGTTTCATCACTATCTGTCACCGTTTTAGTAGGAATCATTGGCGCTGTCCGAACTGGTTTTTTGGCACTATAGCCAAAATAGCTGTACTGGTTATTATTTTTTGGCGGTAATGGATTTCCTGAATTTTTTTCGCGTGTAGCGAAATCTTCACTATACGTGAAATCAAATCGAGAACGATTAGAATACAAGAACGTAAAATCACCACGATTATCACCATCATCTAAAGGGATATCGTCAGAATCGTAAAAAGTTTTTCCACCGTCTTTTTCTTCTTTGTATTTAATGATTGTATCTTTCGTTGGAACATACAATTTATCGATTACTTTGTAAGAATCTTTGTCAATCGTCATTCCCTGTAAATTATCTACGTCAATCCATGAATAGTAACCTGAAACTGGCTTTTCTTTGTCTGTGCCATGTTCTAAATACGTCCATGTTTGTTTCACCCAGCTAAACCCACCTTGATAGGTAGCAATCGCACTAACATTGTTAAAAGCAACAATATTATTTGACACCATATTTTGTGCATTTTTGTATTGTTCCCAGTCTTGAATGGTAATTTTTAAATCAATCGGTGTCCCATCATCAGCTGTACCAACGTTATTGTAACGAATCCACGATTGCCCTTTCTTCGTTTTCGTTACATCAAGACCGATTTTCCCGTCCCATTTTTGTGGAGGCATATTAACGTAAACATCATTCGTCCACCCATCACCACCTGTTTCAACCGTAGTGACACCTTTAATAAACTTTGCAATAAAGCTATACTTTGAGCCTGCTTCATCATCTGGTGTCACTACAGAAGCATTCGGCGCATGAATGATTGAATTAGCGCTTGCACGTTGGAAAAAGTCAGCTTTAACTGTTTGTGGAACTTGTCCGCCTTCTTGTGCTTGAACCATCATTGGCATTGCCATGCCTGCTAAAATTGTTACAGTTGCTAATCCTTGAATAATCGTTGTTTTCTTCAAAATATTTCCTCTTTTCATTATTAATTTTTTGTAGTTCTATTTCATTTCTCCTAGATTTTGCATAAAAAAATAGGAGAGCCACGAATCTTCTTCATTGGTTCACCTTTCCACAGTTATTCACTTAAAAAGTTATTTGTATAAACTATATAGCGTAATACAGGAGCTTCTTGATTCTTTTTATTCTGGAATTCTTCTTTAAAATTTACATTTTCATATACATACTCCTCAACAACTATACAACTTTTCTTTGCTATACTAGCATTAAAAATCAACTCATTTTCTAAAGAAATTTCCGAAAGAACAAAACCTTCTTTCATTGAATCTGCATGCTTCAAACTATCTCCCTTTAAATAGAGTTTCTTTTCATAAAAAAGTAATCTATCCCTTACTCTATCAACAACTACAGGATACAATTCTTCTAACTCTCGAACATCTCTTATTTTCCATACCCTCGGTGCAAATTCTCTATAATTATCACGAGATAAAAAGCCCATATATGGTAAAAGTATCAAACCTACAAAACAGAAACCACTTACCCAACCTATGTTAAAATACAAACCTAAAAAGAATAAAAGTAGTGCTAACAGTGTATAGGAAAAATATCTTACCATATCCCGAAAATAAGAGCTGTATGAATCATAATTATTTTCTAAACATGCCAATTGCCAAATCTTTTTCACTACAAAATGTCCTCCTTTAATTTCCCTTCCACAACTTCAAACTCAAACCATTCTGCAAAGTCTTGCTTAAATCCATCTACACTGTACAATTCTTGTAATCCAGCTTCTTCTCCATCAGTTGGATCTAAATA
>OFLQ01000498.1_pt1 | contig 5523 bp, 5 predicted proteins | sample 1540881 | NCBI WGS metagenome assembly OFLQ01 (sample SAMEA4413047, study PRJEB24355) | metagenome | biome: human; feature: gut; material: faeces | place: United Kingdom | collected 2010
TTCATTGTCCACACCCAAAGGACGGGGAGCGAAGGCACCATTCCCACAAGCAATGACGATAGCCTTAGACAAGTGTTGGCCCTTACTAGTAGCAATTGTGAAGATGCCTTCTTTCTTTTCAAAGGTTTGCACTTCTTCTTTCAAATGAATGCTGACACGATCTTCAAAACGCTTAAGTTGAGTCAAGAGATTTTCTGTCAATTCCGCACCTGTCGTTTGCGGAAAGGCTGGAATATCGTAGATCTTCTTCTCTGGATAGAGAACGGCAGGTTGTCCACCAAGCTCTGACAGACTCTCAATAATATTAACAGTCATACCACGTAGACCGGCGTAAAAGGCAGCCCAAAGTCCTACTGGCCCACCACCGATAATGGTAATATCGTAAATCTTTTCTTCTGACATTTTATTTCCCTTCTGCTTTTATATCTTCTAAAATCTGACGTTCTTCATCCGTAAAGTCATAGTTTTCCAAGAGGTCTGGTCGACGCTCCCAGGTCTTACGCAAACTCTGTTCCATACGCCAACGTCGAATATTGACGTGGTGCCCTGACAAGAGAACATCTGGCACCTTCATGCCACGAAACTCAGCTGGGCGCGTGTACTGTGGAAATTCCAAAAGCCCTGATGAGAAACTATCATCCTTATGACTAGCTTCCTTACCTAAAACTTCAGGAATCAAGCGGACAGTCGCATCTACAATAGTCATTGCAGCCAACTCTCCCCCAGTTAAGACAAAATCTCCCAAGGAAATCTCATCCGTCACTAAGGTTTTGATGCGCTCATCATAGCCCTCATAGTGACCACAGATAAAGACCAATTCCTCTTCTTGCGCCAATTCTTCTGCATAGGCCTGATCAAAGGTACGACCCGCAGGATCTAAGAGAATAACGCGAGGTTTTGTGACGTCTAACTTGTCAAAGGTATCAAAAATTGGCTGGGCACGTAGCAACATACCTTGACCGCCACCGTAAGGTTCATCATCTACGTGACGAGCCTTCTCAGCATTTTCACGAAAATTGTGATAGTTGATTTCTAGAAGGCCCTTATCCTTTGCCTTACCAACAATGGAATGCTCTAAGGGAGCAAACATATCTGGAAATAGGGTCAAGATATCAATCTTCATCGTCTAATCCTTCCATGAGCTCAACCTCAATACGACCAGCTGCAACATCAACATCGAGAACTACAGGTGGGATGTATGGCAAGAGCAAATCTTTCTTACCTTTACGTTTTACTACCCAAACATCATTAGCACCCGGTTGGAGAATCTCTTTGACCTGACCAATCAAAGTATCACCTTCGTAAACATCAAGGCCAATGATTTCATGGTAGTAAAATTCCCCATCATCAAGGTCTGTTAGGTTTTCCTCAGCAATCTTGAGGTTACAACCCTTATACTTCTCCACATCATTGATATGGTAAAGCCCCTTAAACTTAACGATATCAAAGTTTTTATGTTTACGGTGACTCGCAATCTCAACATCCATGATGTAATTGTCTTTGTCATCAAAAAGGGCTAAGACACTCTTCTTCTTAAAACGCTCATCCGCAAAATCTGTTACAGACAAAACACGAAGTTCCCCCTGCAAGCCCTGTGTATTCACAATCTTTCCAACGTTATAGTATGTCATTGAATTTCCTTATTATATGTTTTCTTATTCAAATGAAACCACGACTCGACGAATTATTTGTCATCATCTGACAGCCATCACAAAACAAAGTTATTTCTTCGGGTCGAGGTCTTGTCATTTATGATTTTAAAGTGGTATAAAATGTCTGGCCTAGGTCAGTCAACCCCTCTATTTTATCAAAAAGGACACAAAAAAACCAGCTTTCTCTAGCTGGCACTTATAGTCCGTACGGGATTCGAACCCGTGTTACCGCCGTGAAAAGGCGGTGTCTTAACCCCTTGACCAACGGACCATAATCTGTGTCTCTACCCTCAAGTAGAACTGGGGTAGCTGGATTCGAACCAACGCATGAGGGAGTCAAAGTCCCTTGCCTTACCGCTTGGCTATACCCCAAAAGACTCTTATTATTCTACAGAAAAACTAGTTGGCTGTCAACACTTTTTTTAACTTTTTTCAAAAAAAGCAACCGGAAATACCGATTGCTAGGAGTTAGGAGATTTCATCATCTAAGCGAACTTAGATAGATGATATGAGGTCGCTTCAACCTCATATGAAAAAAGAAAAGTTTTAGGATGATTTCATTATATGTTTTGCTAGAAATAAAGTCAAAAGATTTGACTTGCAAAATCCGAGTTAGGGGTAAGAATTATGATAATCCTCCCTAGCCTCTAAATAACAAGGTTAGTTGATAACTTTATTCATCATCCTGTGAAACCAAATGATGTCTAAAGGCATAAACGACAGCCTGAGTACGGTCATCAACATTGAGTTTTCCTAGGATATTAGACACGTGCGTTTTAACGGTTTTCAATGAAATGAATAGCTCGTTAGCAATGGTCTGATTGTCATAACCCTTAGCCAAAAGCGCCAGGATATCACGTTCACGTGCCGTCAAGTCGTCGTGTAGGTCCGGATGGCTATCGTGGTATTTAATCTTATTGTCCACCTCAGTTTCGATAGCTTCTTCACCACGGTAAACCTTACGGATACTATTAAGAATCTCTGCCGCACTGCTAGTTTTAAGCATATAACCTTTAGCACCAGCTTCAATGACTGGATAAATTTTTTCATTGTCCAAATAGCTAGTCAAAACCAAAATCTTGGCCTCTGGCCATTCTTTGAGCAATTCCAAAGTCGCTTGAACACCATCTAATTCAGGCATGACAAGGTCCATTACGACGACATCTGGACGAAGTTCCAGGGCAAGGTCAACACCTTCTCGGCCATTGCTCGCTTCTCCAACCACTTCGACATCTCCTTGGAGATTCAGGAAACTCTTAAGGCCCAAACGGACCATCTCATGGTCATCGACCAAAATCACATTTATCTTATTCGACATTGTCTTCTCCTCTTAATATCGGCACACGAACATCAATAGATGTTCCTTTACCTTTAGCAGATAGGAACTGCACAGTTCCCGCCATTTCATCGACACGCTCCTGGATATTTTTCAGTCCATAACTCATCTCGTCAGTCGACGCATTTAAATCATAACCAACACCATTATCCAACATTTTCAATTGAATTTCCTGACTATTTTGATAGAGATAAACCTCTATCTGGCTAGCCTTGGCGTGTTTAAGAGTATTAGAGATAAACTCTTGGGCAATCCTAAAGAGATTATTTTCAATACGCTTAGGCACTTTCTTAACCATATCCTTGTAGACGACATGGATATTGGATTTATCGGTTAATTCCTTAAGAATCATCTGCAAGCCTTCTTGCAAGGTCTTGTTCTCAAGCTCTGTCGGACGAAGATGCAAAAGCAAGACACGCATATCATTTTGAGCATCCGTCAGCATGGCCTCAACCGCCTGAATTTGATTATGCAAATCTTCTTTACTTAGCTGGTCCGCCATCTGAGAGACACCAGAAAGAATCATACTAGCCGCAAAAAGTTCCTGACTAACGGTATCGTGAAGGTCACGAGCAATACGTCCTCGCTCCTTCTTAATAATATCACGGCTTTGAAGAGCCTGGGCATTCTCAGTTTTCTGCAAGTCCTTAGTCAATTTACGCATCTTATGAGATAAGCGCATCATATTCTTGTCTAACTCAATATCTCCTTGACGTTTGACTGGTTGATTATTGATAATGCGGCGCAAATCCTGATTGACTGATCGCATACTGTTATCATTGGCAATGGCCCAAAGAATATAAAGCAAAATGAGCAAACTCAGAACCACAAAAAACATGTTAAAAAGGAAATGGAAGACCTGAGACAGATTACCAAAAACCAATGAAAAGTTAAGGTTAAAGCTATCCATAACCACTAGGGTAACGCCAACCAGAACAACAACTGAATAAATCAGAATCAAAAATAGGTACTGTTTCTTCATTTGCGACGTACCTCCACTGGTCCAGCTCCCACATTGAGAATCAATTTCACTGTTCGATGAGCATGTTCATACTCCGCCCCCTGCAAGGTCAATCTTTCGTAACGGAGGTCGTACTCATCTTCATTGAAGAAGGTGACAGAGCTATAAATCGCTGATATATTGAGCTTGACGGAAACATCAATTGGTACCAAGATAGTCGTCGGACCATAAAGTTTCTGCAAAATCACAACATTATCTCGCCCCGAGACGATAACCTGGGTCAAATCAATCACATCTGTCCCAAAGAAACGGATGATATTGATATCATCAAAGTCATAACGATCACTGACAGGTTCCATCCGAGTTCCAATCCACTGATTTCGCACAGCCTGAGGATCCAAGTCGTCTTCCTTGAATTGAATAAGAGCGTAGCGATTCTTTTTCTTAACCTGTGAAAAATGGTTAATCATGACATAGGCCACACCCACCAAAATCGCAAGCACCACATAGATATTCCACATGGAAACCAGAAAAAGTGAGATTAAACAGATGGTCAAGACAAAGTCACTTTTGGATTCCTTATTAAAAAAGCGAACTGCCAACAAGGTTAAAACCAGTATGAAAATAAAACTGGTAATATCATTATTAAAAATGGTAATCAGGCCCAGAGTCAAAAGCAGGGCTTCCACCACTAAGAAAAAATTAAATTTGGTCATAAGGACCTCTCAAATAAAAGTATACAGGCTTCATTCTATCAAATTTTAAGGCAATTGACAAAAAGACCCAGTTTGAGCATTGAGTAATCAAGATAGAAAAGGGGCAGAAGAAAGCAAAAAAGTGCCTCCATTACAGGAAACACAGTCTTTCATTCAAAAATCTTAATCGTCAGTATCGTCCATTTTGCTTCTTATCATTAGCACTGTACTTCTGATTTCCTCCAGTATGACACGCTGCTCTGCTAATTCTTTCTTAAGCTCGGCTAATTTTCGTTCAGTCTGACGACCTGACCGCACAAAAATATTATTAAGAGAGCTAGTTAACAACCCTAGAGTGGCAATCCCACTAAACATGAGAATAACAGCGACTGCCTTACCTACAAGCGTTTTAGGGACGATATCTCCATAACCAACCGTAGTCACCGTTGCTACAGACCACCAAATAGCATCTATAAAATTATGGTGTTCTACTCGGGCAATAACAGCACTACTGATAAGAATAATAATACTATTAACCGAAAGTAGAAAATAAAAGCCATTTCTGCGATTGATACGATTGGAAATATGCTTGAGCTTGCTACTCAAACCAATTAAACGTGAGAGTTTGGCCAACCTGGCAAAGCGTCCCACTCTTGAAAAGCGGAGGAAGGTAAAGACTTCATTATAGGGAATAATAGCCAACAAGTCCAACACATGTGTTTTCACAAAGATTCGCTTACGAGGTGCTAAGGAGAAACGAATCGCATAATCAATGGCAAATATGAGCGTTATAGACTGATCTATCACTCTAAAAGGTCGCCTTCCAATTGAAATTAAGCCAACTAAATCAAAGATAACCAAGCCAATGGAAATCAGGGC
>OFLQ01000503.1_pt1 | contig 5452 bp, 5 predicted proteins | sample 1540881 | NCBI WGS metagenome assembly OFLQ01 (sample SAMEA4413047, study PRJEB24355) | metagenome | biome: human; feature: gut; material: faeces | place: United Kingdom | collected 2010
GCTGACACTGGAAGCGCGAAAGTCGCCCTTACTGAAGCCATAAAAAGCTTGTCGAATGTCTCAGGGCGTGAAGCGGAAGTTAGTTAACCGGTTAAGTGAAATGCGAATAAATTTTGCTATATCTGTTATGGCCAGTGAATGATTCAGATGACGTTCTCACTGGCCAGTCGTGATACCTTCTAATTCAACTCTGCAGCATGCCCGGTTTTATCCGTAAGACCGGACAACACCGCAAGTATCAGTGCAATGACAGACAATATAGCGCCTGCCCAATTGGGCGCTTGCAGACCGAATCCCGCAGCAATCACCGCGCCACCCAGCCAGGCTCCCACGGCATTACCGAGGTTGAAAAGACCGATATTAACCGCAGCGGCCAGCGTGGGGGCACCTGCTGCCCGTGCTTTATCCATCACCAGTTTCTGAATAGGGGAAACGGTCGCAAATCCAAACGCAGCCATCAGGAAAATGCAGAGAGCTGACATAACCTGACTGTGCGCGCTAAAGTTGAATACCAGTAACACGACGGCCTGAGCAGCCAGGGTGATATAGAGCATCGGCATCAGGGCGCGGTCGGCATACCGGCCACCAAGCTGGTTTCCCGTAAACAATCCAAGTCCGAACAGCAGCATCAGCCATGCGAGGCTACTTTCACTGTATCCTGCCAGCTCGGTCATCATCGGCGCGATGTAGGTAATTGACGTAAAGAATGCGCCCGGCCCGAAAACAGTAATGCCCATTGCCAGCAGCACGTTGACGTTTCTGAAGGCGTTAAACTCATGCACAAATCTCTGATTTTGTGCTCCAGGTTGGTGCGGGACGAGCATTCCGATGCTGATAACCGTAATGACCCCTATCACGGCTATAGCCATAAAAGCATCACGCCAGGAGAGGTGTTGGCCAATCCAGGTACCTGCGGGTACGCCTATAAGGTTTGCGACGGTCAGTCCCATAAACATGAACGCAATGGCCCTCACGCGCTTAGACGGTGCAACCATATCTGCTGCAATAATCGAACCAAGGCCAAAGAAAGCACCGTGCGTCATCGAGGTAATAATTCTGCCCAGTATGGCTATGCCAAGTGTTGGGGCAAACGCCGTCACCAGGTTCCCGGCCACGAAGAGCAGCATCAGTAAAACCAGCATGGCTTTACGCGGGACTTTTGAACCCAGAATAATCAGGGCCGGTGCGCCGACGAAGACGCCCAGCGCATAAGAGGTTGCCAGATAGCCAGCAACGGGAATGGTGACGTTAAAATCAATGGCAATGACGGGGAGCAGCCCGGCAATGATGAATTCAGTGGTTCCGATACCGAATGCACCTATCGCCAGCGCCCAGAGAGCTAATGGCATAACAAATATCCTGTAAGTAACATTATGTTTTACGTTTGAACTGCTCCGGCCTACGGGAAAGGTTTCAGCCCGTAAGGCAACAAAAGCAGCGGGACGATAAGGATATAAGTTTGCTAAAAGGCGATAAACAGCCATGATATCGCCTCAGTGACGACAAAAATTCTACCTCAGAGTACCGAAATAGCCTTCTCCGGCCTTTTTCAGCAGTTCGTCAACGATGAGGCGAACTCTCGGTATGAGGTGCCTTGTTCGGGGCCAGATGACGTTCAACTCAACCGGGATGGGGGCATGGTCTGCCATCACGGAGATCAGGTTGCCTGCGGCGATATGGCTGTTAACCATAGACTCAGGAAACTGCGCTATCCCCACGCCAGCCAGACAGGCCTGAATCATGGCATCTCCGTCGCTTATCTGATGTGCAGTGGGGGATATAAATTTGACTTCACGCTCCCCGACCTTTCGCAGCCGCCAGGCAAGGGGGGCGCCCCGACGGTAGCCCATAATGCAGTAGTGGCTTTTCAAATCCTCCATATCGGCAGGCAATCCGTTCTGTTCAAGATAGGCCGGAGAGGCGCACAGAATAAGCCGCTGTCGGCTCAACCGACGGGCGATCAGCTCATCGGTGCTCTGTAGCTCTCCCAGGCGCAGAACCAGGTCAACGCCTTCCTCCACCGGGTCAATAAGACGGTCATTGAACGTGAGCGCCAGACGCAGGGCCGGGTAGCGGGTCATCATCTCGATTAATACCGGCATCATCAGATTCCTTCCGAAAGACGCAGGCATATCAATACGGACCGTCCCGGCGGGATTTTCCTGGCGTCTGCTGAGCGTATTCTCGGCAGAGTCGAGAATTTCAAGCGCCGAGAGACAGCTGGTCAGGTAAGCCTGACCATCACTCGTCAGGCTCAGTTTACGCGTTGATCGGTGAAAAAGACGCGTTCCCAGTCTCTCCTCAAGCCGTGCCACACTTTTACCTACGGCCGATTTGGTAATGCCCAATTGCTCCGCGGCCTCAGTGAAGCTGCTCGATTTCGCGGTAATGACAAAGTTAGTAATCCCCCGCAAGGATTCTGCTGACAGTCCGGTAGACATAAAGTTGACTCTGTGACGACTCATAGTGCGTTTATCGATGTGTAATTCTATACCAGGCTTATCGCTATCAGTAAACAAAGCACCGGCAACCGCCGGATAATCCATTTTTTAATTACAGGGGACAGCCATGTCATATGAAAAACCACTCAAATTTGTGACTCTTCTGGGAAGCCTTCGCGAAGGGTCTTTAAACGCCATTGTGTCGCGCAATCTTGCCTCACTGGCACCCGAGCATGTGGAGATTAGTGCACTGGGCTCTGTAGGAGAGGTACCGCACTATGATGCAGACCTTCAGGCGCAGGGCTTCCCCGAGGCGGTGGTGGCAATGGGAAAAGCAATATCGGCAGCGGATGCGCTGATTATCGTCACGCCTGAATATAACTATTCCGTCCCGGGTGCCCTGAAAAATGCGCTGGACTGGCTTTCCCGCCTGCCGGACACGCCAGTTGCCGGCAAGCCTGTTGCCATACTGACGGCCTCACCCGGGGCGATCGGCGGTGCACGTGCCCAGTATCACCTGCGTCAGATTCTGGTCTTTCTGGACGGGCGGGTTCTTAACAAGCCTGAAGTCATGATCGGGCATACATCATCCAGACTGGATCCGGAAAATGACAGCATCACGGATGCTGACACCCGCAGCCTGATATCAGCTCGCTGCACTGGCAAAAATGACGGTCAGTCTGGGCTGAACATCCCATCACTCTTATCCGTAAACCCACTGGGAGAAAATTATGTCTACTGAAACTATTCGCGGTATGGACCACGTTGGCATCACCGTTTCTGATATTGATGAGGCGACCCGCTTCTTTGAAGAAGCCTTTGGTGCAGAAGTTATCTATGACTCCGTTTCACGATCGGATGACGACGTGAAAGGGGAAGAGACGGAAAACATCCTTAATCTATTTCCGGGAACACGTATCACCACGGTCAGGATGATGACGCTGAAGCACGGGCCGGGGCTTGAGCTTTTTGAGATGAAGGGGCCAGAGCAGAATCAACCTGTGCGTCCAAGCGACTACGGGTTACAGCATTTCGCCGTATACGTTGATGATATTAATGAGGCCATCAGCCTGTTTGAGCGTGCCGGGGGGAAAATGTTTACCTCTCCTCAGCCGCTGATGTTTCCAACTGAGGTCGGAGACAATAACTTCTTCTGTTACGGCCGCACGCCCTGGGGCAGCGTCATTGAGCTGATCTCTCTGCCCTCAAGAATGCCATATGAAGATCACACATCTCTGCGCCGCTGGAAGCCCTGAATTTGACTGGGGGCGTCAGAACAGGCGTACCCATAAGTTTTGAACGTCCGTTGCTCGCTCATAACAGGCCTAATACGTTTCCGTGGATAGTTCTGTATGAGAAGCGGACTTCACACTTTCGATTCACGCAGGACAGTCTGGCTGACGATGCTCATAAACGGCTTAACAATTTATCCGCACTGAAACTAGAAAAATAGCCGTATCAGTACAGACTGATACGGCTATTTTTTGGGTTTTATTTTGCCAGGCCAGTTATCCCATTGTGCAACTGATTTCCTTTCCACAAATATAAGGTGGCACATACACTTTCCGGCAAATATCCAGATAATCCGACCACCATTGCATCATCGCTTTACGGGCATCGAGATATTCTGCTTTATGGATGTAGGCTGCTCGAACGCTATTGCGTTCCTGGTGACTCATCTGCCGTTCAACCGCATCCTGTGCCCATAGGCCAGATTCCATCAGGGCACTACAGGCCATTGCCCGAAACCCGTGGCCGCAGATTTCATCTTTTGTGTCATAGCCCATCAGGCGTAGCGCCTTGTTGACCGTGTTTTCACACATCGGCTTATACGGATTGTGATCGCCGGGGAATACCAACACCTGATGACCGGATATTTCCCGTATCTGTTTCAGAATAGCGATGGACTGACGTGAGAGTGGAACGATATGTGGAGTGCGCATTTTTGCACCACGCCCGGAGTAGCGGACACCGGGGATGGACTCGCGAGTGGCAGGAATGGTCCAGATTCTATTTTTGAAATCGATCTCAAACCAACGGGCGAAACGCAGTTCGCTGGAACGGATGAACAGGTGAAGGGTGAGTGAGACAGCCAGGCGGGTTAACTCTCGTCCTTGCTTGTAGTCCTTAATGCGAGCCAACAGTTCCGGTAGTCGCTCCAACTGAAGGGCGGGGTAATGACGTTTAACTGGCGGGGCGATGATACCCTCCAGATTTGCCGCGGGATTGTGCTCTATCAACTCCTGATGCACAGCATGACGCATTATGTTGCACATATGCTGCCGGGTACGTGCTGCGACTTCCAGCAGACCTTTTTTCTCAATGCTTTTCAGCAGGTCGATAAAGTGACGAGGTTTCAGTTCAGCTACCGGCAAGTGTCCAATCACAGGGAATATATGATTGTTCATGCTGGCAAGCAGGCGGGTTGCGTGGTTCTCTGACCATGTCCGGTTGCTGTTATGCCACTCCAGTGCCACATACTTGAAAGTTTTTTCTGGCGAGGAAGTGGCTCTTTCAGCAGAGCGCTGTTGTGCTGGATTGATATTATGCGCCAGCAATTTACGGATACCATCACGCTGTTGACGAGCATCAGCCAAAGATACGTCGGGGTAGGCGCCTAAGCCAAGGCGGGATTCTTTTCTATTGAAACGATATTTGAGATACCAGAGACGTGAACCGCCTGGATTAACCAACAGGTACAGACCATAGGAATCGGAAATTTTGAAGGGTTTAGCGGATGGTTTTAAGCTGCGAATTTTTGTGTCGTTAAGAGACATTTGGGGGTCACTCCGTCATCGAACCAACATGACCCCAAATCTGACCACCAAATTCTCCCGATGCGGAGAGAAAACTAAAAATGCATCGGGAAGATTTTTCGCGCTAACTTATTGAATCTAAATCACATAAAGATTCGCAAAGAGGCATGAAAACAAGAATTTGGCTCCTCTGACTGGACTCGAACCAGTGACATACGGATTAACAGTCCGCCGTTCTACCGACTGAACTACAGA
>OFLQ01000646.1_pt1 | contig 3778 bp, 3 predicted proteins | sample 1540881 | NCBI WGS metagenome assembly OFLQ01 (sample SAMEA4413047, study PRJEB24355) | metagenome | biome: human; feature: gut; material: faeces | place: United Kingdom | collected 2010
TTATCGCCTTCTTCTTTTTCTTTAGCGATTTGTTCTTTGATTTTACGTTCTTCTTCCTCAGCAGCAAGACGTGCTTGAATCACTTTCAAACGTGCCAATTCACGTTTAGATTCTGGATCTGGGTGGATAGTCACATTACCAGATTCAATCTCTTCAAGGGCTTGAAGGGTTGGTTTTACTGACGTAAACTCTTGAGTTGGTTCAGCACCAGCGGCTAATTCATGGGCACGTTTGGCTTGCAAAATAACCAATGAATATTTTGAAGGCACTTTATCCAAAAGTTTGTCAATAGAGGGTTTCAACATCATAATTCTATACCTATTTCTAATTTATTTATCTGATAATTTCTTTTCTGAAATCATATTACGATAGCGACCAATCACACGGTCAACTCGGAAGTGTTCTGCTTCAATAACACGTTTGACACGCTCAGCAGCCAAAGGCACTTCGTCATTAACAATGGCATAATCGTATTCGCTCATGAGAGCAATTTCTTCACGCGCACGCTCGATACGTTGAGCAATAACTTCCTCAGAATCTGTCCCACGACCAATCAAACGTTCTTGAAGCTCGTTCAAATCCGGTGGTGTCAAAAAGATGAAGACAGCATCTGGGACCTTTTTCTTAACCTGAAGGGCACCTTGAACCTCGATTTCAAGGAAAACATCAATACCTTTATCCAAGGTTTCATTAACATAAGTCAAAGGTGTTCCGTAGTAGTTACCCACATACTCAGCATATTCCAACATTTGACCCTTACGAATAAGCTCTTCAAATTCCTCACGCGAACGGAAGAAATAATCCTTTCCATCAACTTCACCAGGACGTTGAGCACGTGTGGTCATTGATACTGAGTATTCAAATTTGTGGTCAGGTGTTGAAAAAATCTCCTGACGAACAGTTCCTTTTCCGACACCAGAAGGCCCTGAAAAAACAATCAAAAGTCCACGTTCAGACATGTCTTCTCCTTAAACTAAGATTAAAAATCTTCTTATGACTCACCTTAAAAAAGAGAAAACAATCATCTCTTTTTTTGGCTTAGGGGTTGTTCAGTGATTAAGTTACAGCTCACTTTTCAGAGCATGCGTTTTTCCTTACTATTTTACCAATAAAAGCGACTTTTTTCAAGGTGAGGACACCATTAAAAAGAGTGAACTCCTTTTCTCAGTACTCACTCTTTTTTAAATACTCTTTTAAACCAAACCAGTCAAGAGACCTTGCATGAATTCTTCTGAATGGAACTCACCAATATCATCAATTTTCTCACCAAAACCAATTAACTTAACTGGAATATCCAACTCTTGGCGAATGGCTAAAACCACCCCACCCTTGGCACTACCATCCAACTTAGTCAAGACAAGACCTGTAAGAGGTGTAATTTTTGAAAATTCCTTAGCCTGACTAAGGGCATTTTGACCTGTTGAGGCATCCAAGGCCAAAAGGGTTTCATGAGGTGCTTCTGGGACCACACGCTTGATAATACGACCAATCTTTTCAAGCTCTGCCATAAGATTGTCTTTATTTTGCAAACGACCCGCAGTATCAATCATAAGGACGTCAACTCCCTCAGCAAGGGCCTTTTCCATACCGTCAAAGACCACTGAAGCTGGGTCAGCCTTCTCAGCACCAGTCACTACTGGCACATCAACACGACGTCCCCACTCAACCAACTGAGCGACAGCTCCCGCACGGAAGGTATCGGCAGCAACAAGCATGACTTTTTTGCCTGCTTCTTTGTATTTATGTGCCAACTTACCAATAGAAGTTGTTTTACCAACCCCGTTAACACCAACGAAAAGCATGACTGTCAAACCATCTTGGAAATTAATCTGCTCCTTGTAGACATCATCCTTCTCGTAGATATCCACAAGTTTTTCAATAATCAAGCGTTGCAAGTCCTCAGTCTTTTTGACATTCTCAAGCCGAGCTTCGTAGCGCAAATCTTCCGTTAATTGCGTTGCAACATTAACCCCAACATCGGAAAGAATCAGCATTTCTTCCAATTCTTCGAAGAACTCCTCATCAACACGACGGAAATTCGCAAAGAATTCATTCAAGCGAGCAGCAAAACCAGTACGCGTCTTCTTGAGGGTACGGTTATATTTTTCTTGTTCTGTTTCAGTTTTTGAAGCCTGAACTTCTTCAGGTTTTTCCTCAACTTTACGGGTTTGAACGGCTTCAAAAGTGACAGTTTCACCTTTTTCTGCAGCAGCGGCTACTTGAGCCTTCTTAGCATAGTAATCAGCCATGACATCCGCAAAGTGGTTATCCACAGCAACTTGACTTTCTTCTGACTCTGAAACACCTTCTGCTTCGCTTGAAGCCTGATTACCAACAGAAAGGTCTTCGTCAGACACTGCTTCACTTCCTTCAGTCACTGTAGAATCACTTGATTCAACAGATTCTGTGGATGAAATCTCTTCTACTTGAGTCTCTGACTCACTGAGCTGTTCTGTTTGACTCTCGCTTATCCCTTCACTTGTTGACAAGTCTTGATTATCAAGAGCCTCAGTTTCTGAAATTTCGTGATTTGCTACAGTTTCCTGTGACTGGTTTTCCTCTTGTCCAAATAATCGATCAAATAGACCCATTTGGTTCTCCTTATTTCTCTAGAATATATTTGTGGATGGCCTCAGCCACTCCAGATTCCTCATTAGTTTTTGTCGTTACTGCCTTGGCAACAGCCTTGACCTTGGGAACAGCATTCGCCATAGCCACACCAAAACCAGACCACTCCAGCATTGTCAAGTCATTTTCCTCGTCTCCCATAGCCATGACCTGACCTTTATCCAGAGCAAGGTAATCAGTCAAGAGTCTCAAACCTACAGCCTTATGAACACCTTTAGGCATGACCTCTAGGATAATTTCACGAGACTTAAAGACCTCAAACGCTTGGTATAAATGGTCAGGTATTTTTTGAATTTGAGCATCCAAAAACGCTTCCTCACAGACCGTAACTACCTTATTATAGACGATATTTTCAGGAATGTCATCAATACTCTCCACATCAACGAAGGTCAGGGTAGGATTAGCCTGACGATAGAGAGAATGATTGCCTTTACTTGGCACACCATAGACAATGCCATCACTGATAACATCCATAGGAAGCCCTAGAGGTTCGAAGACAGCATAAATCTGCTTTAAATCTTCTCGACTCATCTCTTTCTTTATGAGGATATCCCCATTATTACGCTGAACCAAGCCACCATTGAAGGTCACACTATAGTGCTTATCATCCAACAAGCCCAAATCTTCCAAGATATGAGTAATAGCTGGCAGAGGGCGACCAGTCGTAATGACCACATGAACCCCCTTAGCTTCTGCCGCTTTCAGAGCAGCTCTATTTTCAGCTGTTACTTGCTTATCCTTAGTGAAGAGTGTCCCATCTAGGTCCAAGGCCAATAATTTAATCTCAGACATCTGAGTCCACCAATCCTTCCATGTAGTCAAAGACTGCACCGTCTTTATGGTGACCAATCACTTCGTCAGCTACTGCCTTAATCTCATCGCGGGCATTTTCCGTAGCAACCGCATGCCCAGCAAAGGTCAGCATCTCCATATCATTGAGATTATCACCAAAGGCTACAACATCTGAAGCTTGACGCCCCAACTCTTGACAAAGATGGTAAAGACCAAAGCCCTTATCCACACCTTTAAGGATAATATCCATAGAATCAAAGCCAGTTGTCACAGCTGTCATATCCTCAAAAATCGTGTTGAGGTAGTCACCACGTTCCATAATGGTATCCCCTTGGAACTTAGCAGTTACCTTGAAAAT
>OFLQ01000689.1_pt1 | contig 3519 bp, 1 predicted proteins | sample 1540881 | NCBI WGS metagenome assembly OFLQ01 (sample SAMEA4413047, study PRJEB24355) | metagenome | biome: human; feature: gut; material: faeces | place: United Kingdom | collected 2010
TTCTGTATCAGAATCACAATCAGTGTCTAACTCAGAATCAGCGTCAGTAAGTGAATCAATTTCAGAATCACAGTCTGTCTCAAACTCAGAATCAGCATCAGAGAGTGCATCAGTTTCAGAATCACAATCTGCTTCAACTTCAGAATCAGCGTCAGTAAGTGCTTCAATTTCAGCTAGTGAGTCAGCATCATTGAGTGAATCTCGAAGTACAAGTGCGTCAGTTTCGGCTTCTGAATCAGAATCATTAAGTACATCAAGCTCTTTGAGTGCTTCTGTATTTGAAAGTCAGTCTCAAGCCTTCAGTGCTTCAATTTCTGCAATCATTTCAACTGTTGAGTCTATTTCGAACTCTGCTTCAAACTTCATTTCAACAAGTGAATCGATTTCAACATCTAATTCAGCATCATTGAGTGAGTCGGCGTCATTGAGTGCATCTGTTTCAGTCTCACAATCAGTATCTAATTCTGAAAGTACATCTGTAAGTACTTCAATCAGTGAATCACAATCAGTTTCAAATTCTGAGTCTGCATCAACAAGTGCCTCTATCTCAGAATCACAGTCTGTTTCAAACTCAGTCTCTGCGTCAGAATCAACAAGTGCATCTGAATCGGCATCTGCATCAGAATCAGCAAGTGCATCTGAGTCAGCTTCAGCATCTGCATCAGAATCAGCAAGTGCATCTGAGTCAGCATCTGCATCAGAATCAGCAAGCACATCAGTTTCAGTCTCTGCATCAGAATCAGCAAGCACATCAGCTTCAGTCTCTGCATCAGAATCAGCAAGCGCATCAGTTTCTGTATCAGAGTCAGAATCAGCAAGCACATCAGCTTCAGTCTCTGCATCAGAATCAGCAAGCGCATCAGTTTCTGCATCTGAGTCAGCGTCAGCGAGCGCATCAGTTTCTGTATCAGCGTCAGAATCATCAAGCGTATCTGCTTCAGTGTCAGCGTCAGCGAGTGCATCCGCTTCAGTCTCTGCGTCAGAATCAACAAGCACATCAGTTTCTGTATCTACGTCAGAATCAGTAAGCGCCTCTGAATCAGCTTCAGTCTCTGCATCAGAATCAGCGAGCACATCAGTTTCTGTCTCAGAATCAACAAGTGCATCTGAATCGGCATCTGCCTCAGAATCAGCAAGCACATCAGCTTCAGTCTCCGCCTCAGAATCAGCAAGCGCATCAGAATCAGCAAGTGCATCTGAGTCAGCATTTGCCTCAGAATCAGCAAGTGCATCTGAGTCAGCATTTGCCTCAGAATCAGCAAGCACATCAGCTTCAGTCTCTGCATCAGAATCAGCAAGTGCATCTGAGTCAGCATCTGCCTCAGAATCAGCAAGCACATCAGCTTCAGTCTCTGCATCAGAATCAGCAAGCGCATCTGAATCGGCATCAGCATCTGCGTCAGTCTCAGCAAGCGCATCCGCTTCAATCTCAGCGTCAGAATCAGTAAGCGCATCTGAATCGGCATCAGCATCTGCGTCAGCGTCAGCGAGCGCATCCGCTTCAGTCTCTGCCTCAGAATCAGTAAGCGCATCAGAATCTGCATCAGCATCTGCGTCAGTGTCAGCAAGTACATCCGCTTCAGTCTCAGTCTCAGAATCAGTAAGCGCATCTGAATCTGCTTTAGCATCTGAGTCAGCGTCAGCGAGCGCATCCGCTTCAGTATCAGAGTCAGCTTCTACATCAGCATTCTTGAGTGCTTCTGAAAGCACAAGTGCTTCAACAAGTATTTCAACATCATTGAGTACTTCAGCAAGTCTTTCAACCTCTGCCTCAACAAGTGCTTCAGTGTCTGCCTCATTGAGTGCCTCAGAATCAACTTCTGAAGTGAAAGATCCTAAGCACAAACGTGGTAGCCAAGCGCTTCCTAAGACTGGTGAGGAAAACTCATCATTGTCAATGGCATTTGGTGCTTTGTCGACTGCAACAGGTCTCGCCTTTCTTGCTAAACGTAAGAAAGACGAAGAAGAAAGTGAAGACTTCTAAGTTTTAGTAAGTTTAATCATTATCTTCTAGCGAGATAATCAAATATCCCCTATCGATTAGAGTGATTTCCTAATTGGTAGGGGATTTTTTTTAGTCGGATATTCTAAAAATACAAATAGTTTTAATAAGTCTTAGGGTTACCATTATTATCGTATTTTTAGGGGGCTGAAAGAAGTGATTAATTGCTAGAAAGCAATCTCGAAATGAGATTTTTTGCTTAATTTTATGATAAAATTTAAAGGAGTGTTTTAATCAAAAATAAATGGAGTTTATATGTTTTTTAGAAGGAATGAAGGTCAATATCGTGAAACCGATCGTGTGACACGCTTTAAATTGGTTAAGTCAGGGAAGCACTGGCTTCGTGCGGCGACGTCGAATTTTGGTCTTTTCAAGGTGTTTAGAGGGGGTGTGGATACACCGTCTGTTGCTGGCCAGCAGGTAGAGGTGGATGCACCTGCTTTTTCAGGTCAGACAGTGCTTAAGGGAGTGCTTGCAACGGGGGCCTTGTTAGGTGGTTCTGTTGTGACTCAAGTAGCTCATGCGGATGAAATGACTGATCAGCCGATTTTGGAAAGTGAAGCAGGAGCTAAGACTGATTTCTTGGCTACATCTGATTCCGTTGTTCTTGGAAATATGGAGTCTGTGTCCAGTGTTCAAGAGAGTCAAGTAAATAGTCAAGAGTCATCAGAAACTGCGTCAAGTCAGACTTCGGAGGCTTCTTTGAGTGAGTCTTTATCACGCAGCCAATCGGTTTCTGCTTCTGAATTAGCTTCAAGATCGACATCCTTGTCATTGAGTGCCTCGCTTTCTGCTTCCTTGTCAGCTTCATTAGCTTCTAAGTCGGAATCAGTAAGTCAGACGGATTCTTCTTCACATAGTCTGTCAGAGAGCGCAGCTGAAAAATCATCAGAGCATAGTACAAGTACATCTGTTCAGTCAGTTAGCAAGAGTGATAGTAGTAGCGACACTAAAGTAGGGATGTCCCTTGTCAGCTCAGAGTCAACCTTGTTAAACGCTTTCTTGACATCTGAAGTGCAAACGAATCTCAAATTATCTGATACGGCGACTGGGCTACTAGCTGCCTCGGTTGTGGCTGATGCTGAGCGTTTAGAACAAGAAAAACGTCTCAAGGATTTAGCCTTAGACATTTATACCTATAAAGCTCAAGCTGTTGATTTGCCAAATACGGATGTTGCTATTCTCAAGGGAGATAAAGCCTTGGGTGCCATTCGTGTCAGTCTGGCTGATCGTGATGGTGATGTAGCTCCTACGATTAGTCAGGCTCGTCAGGCTAGAAATAGTCTTGCCAATGCGGTGCTTCGTGCGACATCTGGTCAGCGTGATCCTCGTAATGGTTCTCGCATTGATGCTAATAGCAACCTTCGTGCACCCCAGTATAATTTAGGTCCGGCTAACAATGCCTTGATTTCTGTTTATAACTCTGACTACATCAATCATGCTTATAATGTTGTTGAAACCATTCCTACACGAAATAGTATTAAAAGCATTGGCTACGCTTCTGGTAGTGATCGTGT
>OFLQ01000828.1_pt1 | contig 2659 bp, 4 predicted proteins | sample 1540881 | NCBI WGS metagenome assembly OFLQ01 (sample SAMEA4413047, study PRJEB24355) | metagenome | biome: human; feature: gut; material: faeces | place: United Kingdom | collected 2010
AGTTGAATAAGCTAAAAACGCCTGAGAAGTAATTCTCAAGCGTTTTTTTATATTCGATAAATTTATTTCGTTTTAGTTTTAGCCAACTCCAAACAGTAGGTCTTAACATGACAATGAGGGCAAGTCAACTTACGAGTCCTAGGTGTATGTCCAGAAATGGCAAACTCTTTAAAACTTGGATCAAAGGTCCTATGACAATTAGGACAGAGGTATTCAAACTGCTTTCTATAGTGAGACACCACTAAATTCATTACTATAATAGAAGCAGGACAGACAATAAAGATACCTCTGGAATCCTTAAAATAATAAATGACAACCAGTAGGCTCATCAGATAAAGAAGGAAGATTAAAACGCAACTCCCCCATAGTTTCCATTGCAAATGACGCCATGATTTTTGATTTTCCATAAGACGTGAAATGTCTGACAAATCTTCAAGCGAAAGTTGATGTCGTTTAGCAGTTACTTTTTGCAAGTGACGGGCACGTTTTAGTTTGACCTCTATTTCCTTCGAAGACTTTTCCAAACTCTCGATTTGGTCTGTCAACAAAAGCTCTAAAACCTGTTCCCTATTCTCCTCTTGCAAGAGTTTCTTGATTTGTTTGATTGAGAAGTCCAAATCTCTTAAGAAACAAATGACTTGCAGGCGTTCCAAGTCTGATTCGTGATAGATTCTCCGACCACCTTCTGTGACTTCAGACGGCGTCAAGATACCTCGTTGATCATAGTACTGGACAGTCCTAACAGACACTTCTGCTGCCTTAGCCAACTCTCCTGTTGAAAACTGCGACATCTCAGTCACCTCCTTTTTAGATTTTCTATCAAAGGAGGACCTTGGCCACCCTTGATACCTAGATTCTACCTTATAACGCAAGGTAATATGCAAGCTCTAACCCTAGAGGATTTTCTTTTCTTACAGAAAAAGTTAGCTATCACTCTTTACACCCTTTACAGCTTCTGTAAAGCCCTAGTCGAAAAGGCCACCCAAACCTAAGGCAGCAAAAGGATTGTTACTGACTTCTTCCTGTTGCTCCAAAAGTTTGGCATTCTCATCTAATTCGAGAAACTTCTCGTAAATCTGTGCGGTCATACGAGCATCCTCCAAGCTGTTATGACCGTGTCCCTTGATTCCAAAGAAATCTGCCACACTAGTCAACTTGAGGTTAACAATACCGTTCAAATCAGAAGCACGACGGTCAAAGGCCTCATCGAAAACATCTAAAGCATATTGCTCTTCCAAGTCTAAACCATTTTCAGCTAGAATAGGTAAATCTGATTTAAGAGCATTGTAGCCAATAAGTGGAGTGTCACCAACAAATGATTTAAAATCCGCCAGAACAGACTCTAGCTTTGGTGCCTTGGCAATCTTATCCGCTGTAATTCCAGTCAAACCATTGATAAAGGATTGCAAAGGAACATCCGAATAGACGAAAGAATCAAACTGGTCCACTTCCTCATGCTGATTCAGCTTAACAGCCGATACTTGGATAATATGGCTAACCCCATCCACCGTGTTAAACTCCAAATCAAAGGCAATATAAGTTTCTAAATTTTCCATTTTAATCTCCTACAATAGTTAAAGCTGAGACTGAGTCCCAGCTTCTTATTTATTTTCCAAATAGACGTCCAAAGAAACCTTTTTTAGAAGCTTCTTCTTGTTTGGTCTGGATTTCTTCCACTTGGGCCTTGGCTTCGTCAACCTCAACCTTAGCCTCATCAAGTTCCAGCTTAAGCTCTTCCTTGTCCTTCATAGCAGTCAAGGTCAATTGCTGCTGTTGATCAATTTGCTTGTCCTTTTCGGCGATTTGAACGTCTTTGACACGCAATTGGTCATCCATGTTAGACAACTGCTCGTCCTTAGCCTTCAACTGAGCATAGAGACGGGCAATCTCAGAGTTTTTCTCGTCTACAAGAATCTCCAACAACTCACGTTGTTTTGTTTCTTCATCAATTGGCTCATCGTCAAAGATGGTTTTCTTGTAAATTTCCTCCAACTTAATCAAGCCACTGCGTTTAACGACAGTAACCCCTTTAGCATTTTTTTCTAGATCTTCTTCTGGAAGTTGTTTGACACGATTATTGACTGCTTGACGACTAACACCAAGGATTTCAGCAATCTCGCTGACTGTCTTTTCAATACTCATAATAGCCTCATTTTCTCTTGAAATGTCTTACTATGAGAATATCACAATCACTCCTTTCTGTCAATTTGACTAGTTATTCTGGATATCTGAAGGACTTTTTTTCCTTTCACTCTTCAAACAATTTACTTGATTGGAAGCTAAGCTTTTGGTAAACTATGTGTGGGTATAAATGTATATAGAAGGAAAGTCTTTGACTAAAACAATCGGTACTTCCAAATTGGATTTGGTCGGTATCAGATCTGTTGTATCTAGGAATGGTGGGAACAATTCCACAAGGTTTGGGATTTTCATTCTTGCTCCAATTTTTGATGGTATTCGAGCAACCTTGGTTGCAAAACGACTTGATATTGAAGCATAAATCACATTATCTTCAACGGTTTGACTGTTGGAGTTTTTTTATTGTTACTTTACTCGCTTACTAAAGCCTCATATTGCCATCCGAGATTGAAAAAAGCCCTAAATTATGCCATAATAAACAAAAGCAAAATAGAAAGAATGAGTCCTATGAAAAACTTCC
>OFLQ01001499.1_pt1 | contig 1304 bp, 1 predicted proteins | sample 1540881 | NCBI WGS metagenome assembly OFLQ01 (sample SAMEA4413047, study PRJEB24355) | metagenome | biome: human; feature: gut; material: faeces | place: United Kingdom | collected 2010
ATTTGTTTCATCTCATTCCGTGAAACGACACAGTAGACGATATCCAAGTCCTTACGGCTGTAATAGCCTATCCCGCGGATAAAGGTAATCCCGCGACCCAGATCGTCGGATACTTTTTTGGCAATTTCTTCTGGTTTAGAGGTGACGATAAGGAAGCCTTTTCCAGCAAAACCACCTTCTCCAATCAAGTCGATCACAAGGGTGTCAATCAGGATAAAGAAGAGGGTATACATAGCTGTACGGACATCTTGGAAGACAATGACCACAGTTGTCAGAACAATGGCATCTACAATCAACATGAGTTTTCCCATGCTGAGGGAAGTGTATTTGTTAAAGATGCGAGCGAGGATGTCTGTTCCTCCCGTAGTTCCACCGGCATTGAAGATGATCCCTAGACCTAAACCAAGCACAACCCCTGATGCGATACAGGCAAGCAGAATATCTCCTTTAAAGGCTGTAAAAATAAAGTGATGGTAGTGGTGGCTGAGAGGCATGGCCTCAAAAATCGCCATCCATGCCGAAACCGAGAAAGTCCCAAGTAAGCTCAGGTAAAGAGATTTCTTGCCCAGCAGTTTCCAAGCCAGAACGAAGAGAGGGATATTGATCAGCAAGTTCATCAGGGATACGGGGACTTTTAAGAGGTAATAGGTGATCAAGGTAATCCCTGTCGCTCCTCCTTCATAGAAGTGAAAGGGAATGACCAAAAATAGATCCCAAACGAAAAAATGCCGGCCCCCAAGATGATAGCCAGAATATCTTTAAATTTAAACATGATAGGTTGTCTCCTAAAACTTTATAAGAACATTGTAACAAAAAAGTGAAAAAATGAAAATGACTTTGAAAAATTTTCTCTCCTAAAATACAAGATTTTTACCCTTATTTTTGGTAAAATAAAAAGTAGAAAACTAGAAAGAGGATATTATGGTAAACGGTACATTAATTTCATTTGAAGGTCCAGAAGGAGCGGGGAAATCATCGGTCCTAGAAGCCGTTTTGCCTCTACTTGAAGAAAAAGGAATTCCTTTTATTACAACCCGCGAACCAGGTGGTGTAGACATTGCAGAAAAGATCCGCCAAGTCATTTTAGATCCAGACCATACTCGTATGGATGCCAAGACCGAGTTGTTGCTCTATATTGCTAGTCGCCGGCAGCATTTGGTGGAACGTGTCTTGCCAGCCCTTGTAGCTGGAAAGGTTGTCTTGATGGACCGCTTTGTTGATAGCTCGGTCGCTTATCAAGGGTATGGTCGCGGTCTGAGTGTGGAAGATATCGAGTGGCTCAATCAATTCGCGACAGATGGTCT
>OFLQ01001680.1_pt1 | contig 1146 bp, 1 predicted proteins | sample 1540881 | NCBI WGS metagenome assembly OFLQ01 (sample SAMEA4413047, study PRJEB24355) | metagenome | biome: human; feature: gut; material: faeces | place: United Kingdom | collected 2010
GTCAGGACGCAAGGTCAATCCTTACCAGGTGAAGTTTGCCTTACGGGATAGCCGCAGGCTTTCCCTGTCCTTTTTGAAGCAGGCTATGATGACTTTCATCGAGACGGATTTTGCGATTAAAAGTGGAACATATGAAAAAGACTACTTATTTGATTTGGCCCTGTTGAAAGTAGCGAATAGCGTCTAAATACGAATGAATCGCAAGCAGATTAGTTGAATAATTTAGCTGTTTGCGTTATCATCAAGTCAGTAATAAAGAAAAGAGGACCATAAAATGGCTATCATTTTACCAGAATTACCATATGCTTATGATGCATTGGAACCTTATATCGATGAAGAAACCATGCATTTGCACCATGATAAACACCATCAAACATATGTAAACAATGTTAATGCAGCTCTTGAAAAATATCCTGAAATTGGAGAAGACCTTGAAAGCTTGTTAGCTGATGTTGAATCCATTCCAGCTGACATTCGCCAAGCTGTAATCAACAATGGTGGTGGTCATTTGAACCATGCTCTTTTCTGGGAATTGATGACTCCAGAACAAACAGCTCCTTCAGCAGAACTTGCTGCAGCGATTGATGCTACATTTGGTTCATTTGAAGACTTCAAAGCAGCCTTCACAGCAGCAGCAACGACACGTTTTGGTTCTGGCTGGGCATGGTTGGTTGTCAACAAAGAAGGCAAACTCGAAGTGACTTCAACAGCAAACCAAGATACACCACTCTCTGAAGGTAAAACACCAATCCTTGGTTTGGATGTCTGGGAACACGCTTACTACGTGAAATACCGTAACGTACGTCCTGACTACATCAAAGCTTTCTTCTCAGTGATCAACTGGAATAAAGTTAATGAATTGTTTGTAGCAGCAAAATAATAATCCATAATGAATCTATAGGAACAGGTCTTTGTTTTTATAGATTTTTTTTTTGATTTTTTAGAATTTATAATATATTTTTTGGTTATTTGATTTAATTATTTTTATGATGTTGTATTGTTTTTTTTGGTTTGTTATATTTTTTGATTAATTTTTTTATCTTCAGTTTAAAGACTAGTATTTTTTAGTTCTATTACTTATTTTGTTTTAGGGTTTTGGATTTAAAATTTATTTAAGAAAGCATTTATTAGTTTATAAAGTAAAAG